>Ga0129299_1000681_pt1 | contig 22124 bp, 16 predicted proteins | sample ConPoolayeCmetaG_FD_94477 | JGI IMG/M metagenome (GOLD analysis project Ga0129299, IMG submission 94477) | Hot spring microbial mat communities from California, USA to study Microbial Dark Matter (Phase II) - Cone Pool mat layer C metaG ...
TTAGATTTCCAGACACCTCCAAAAGCTGCTCCTGCCCAAACAATGTTCGGATTAACCGGATCAAATGCAACACAATTCATTCTGCCAAGGCCGGAAGGAGCAATCTGAGTATGTTTTTGTGGCATCCTGTTAGGTCCTAATGGTTTCCAATCAGCTTTTGTTTGTAAAATCTGATCAGCTTTGAGATTTTCATTGAGTCTTTCATAATTTTCAATAATCTGCATAAGAGGGGGTATGTTCCCATCTGGGAATAATCTCTGTTCAAGAAAATATTCAAGTCTTTTAAATTGTTTCCAGCCTTTACCCTTTGTTGGGATTTTATCAGACCAGTAATTATTAAAATCCCTTTGAATGACTTCAAATTTTGCTGAATTGCTTAGAAAATCTTGATTTATCCAAGGTTGAGCAATCAAGTTAGTGCTTAAGCCCAATAACAAGATAATGATTATTAAATAAAGAGTAATTCTTTGTTCCATTTTATTGCTTCATTAATTTAAAAAACACTCAAATATAAGAAAAAAAGGCATAAAAACATCGAAATTACATAAATTTCTGTCAGAGATTTCAAGGAAATAAACCTGATTGACGATAATTCATTGTGAAATATGTTTTAAGCTATAATTAATCATTTGAAATGAGAAAAAAAGCAAGAAATCCAGATGAATATGTCTTTTACGAAGGTATAGATAATATAAATCTCCATAATATTAGTTACGATGATGATAATAATCACGAAAATAATTATAAATTTAATAAGTATGACAATTTAAATTATATCATTGATAACGAAAATCTTGAAGAAGAAGCTGATACAAACAACAATGAAAAAATCATTGATAGATTAAAGTCCTTATTTGATGATTCCAGAAACTTTCAGGAAACAGACAACTTTAATGATTTGTTTTATGACAAAAATAGCATCATAACTACTGAGGAAGAATTCAGACAAAAGAATTTTAAAGATTTTCTTGAGCTAAAATACGAAACAAAATTACCAAAAGCATATTCTAACTCCTCATTAGTTCCTTCTGAATTATTAAAGCCTTCATCGGAAAAAATTCAAATACATGATGACCCATCAAAAACAACCGGTCATAACAAGCATCGAGCAACTGTTTTGATAAAAAAAGATGAAGATGAAAACATAAAAGGTATCCAGGTAATTTGTATCTGTGGCGAGAGAATAAATATCTCGTTCGATTATAATTCAAATGAACTTAATACTCAATCTGAGTATGAAGAGCAATCTCCTCAAGAATAGCACTAACACGCAGACATTCATTCAAATCGCCATCGTAAACACAGGCTTTTCCTTTGTTATGAACTTCAAAGGCAAGCGATTCAGCTCGTTCGTAACTGCAATTAATAGCTTTTATTAATTGCTCAATTACTTCATCGAAAGAATGAACATCATCATTAAATAAAATAACTTTAGCCGATATATCAATACCGTCAATAACCCCAACTATGGGTTCATCATATGTTTCAGTATTGTTTAAAATTATTTTATCCATTTTTTTCATGAATGTCATCTTTATTTTAAATAATTTTCTTCTTGACCAAGTTTACAAACAATTTTAACTAAAAAAAACTAAAAATATTTTAAAAAATTAATATTTTTTTCTGTCATTTTACATGTTTTGACTTTTTTCGTTGTTTTGTGAAAAAGTCTTTTGTAATTTTAAAGTTTAGATTTTTATCAGAATTTAAGATAGAGTTTTTGATTATGTATGATTTGGTAATTTTTATACCTTTAATACCATTTATTGGCTTTCTGATTACAGGATTGTTTGGGAAAAAACTTAAGAATGAAACTCTGATAGGTTCAATTGCAAGTGCAGCAGTAGGAATTTCTTTTATACTATCTTGCATTCTTTTTTATTCTCTTCTTAACCAGCACATTGAAGATCCGGTTATAGTTCCATTATACAAATGGATTAGTGCAGGAAGCTTTAATGTTAATATTTCTTATCAGGTGGACCAGCTTTCGGTCCTTTTTTCATTAATTGTTACAGGGGTCGGATTTCTCATACATGTATATTCTATTGGTTACATGCATAAGGACAGAAGTTTTGCACGCTTTTTCGCCTATCTGAATCTCTTTATTTTTATGATGCTCAATCTCGTGCTATCAAGTAATTTCTTGCTTACATTTTTAGGCTGGGAAGGTGTAGGGTTGTGTTCTTACCTTTTGATAGGATTTTGGTATGACCGCAAATTTGAGGGTACAAGAATTACATGGACAGGAGACGCAGGAAATAAGGCATTTATAGTTAATCGAATTGGCGATTTCGGTTTCATTATAGCAATGTTCATTATTTATGTAACATTTAATACTTTAGAATACCAGACTGTTATTGAGTTAGCCGCAGGTTCCTATTCAACTTATTTTAATACAGGAATAATGACAGCAACCACCTTGCTTCTTTTCTTGGGATGTACAGGAAAATCAGCTCAAATACCACTTGCTGTCTGGCTTCCTGATGCCATGGCAGGACCAACACCCGTTTCCGCTCTAATCCATGCCGCAACAATGGTTACAGCAGGAGTATTTTTGGTAGCAAGGACTTCTGTTCTTTTTGCTTTATCGCCGGTTAGTATGACTGTTGTTGCTATTGTTGGTCTTCTGACTGCTTTTTTTGCTGCAACTATTGGATTAGTTCAGAATGATATAAAAAAGGTTCTTGCTTATTCTACAGTCAGTCAATTAGGGTTTATGTTCGTAGCTCTTGGCGTAGGGGCTTTCTCTGCGGGAGTATTTCATGTAATGACTCATGCCTTCTTCAAAGGTTTATTATTTTTAGGAGCTGGTGCTGTTATTCACGGTCTTCACGAAGAGCAAAATATTAAAAGGATGGGGAATCTGAAAGCATATATGCCTACGACTTATAAAACTTTTTTAGTTGCCACCTTGGCAATATCTGGAATTCCTTTTTTTAGTGGATTCTTTTCGAAGGATGAAATTCTCTGGTATGCTTTTAGCAAAGGACACTGGGCTTTATGGTTAGTTGGAGTTACTGCAGCATTTTTCACAGCATTCTATATGTTCAGGTTGCTTACTCTGGTATTTCACGGAAAGGAAAGATTTGACCATCATCATATTCACCCACACGAAGCACCTAAAACCATGACAATACCTTTGCAGATATTGGCAGTTTTATCTGCTGTAGGTGGATTTGTAGGAATTCCTTATGCTCTGGGTTTCTGGTTCAGTCCACATCCTAATATGCTTGAAAACTGGCTTGAACCTGTTTTTATGACTGCACAATCCATAATTTATAAGTCATCTGCACATGTGGAAATTGGTCATAAAATACATATCGAAGAGTATATTTTGATGTTAATTTCGGTAGCAGTCGCACTTTTTGCTATCAGGTTGGCTCTTAATTTTTATAAAAAGGATGAGCTATGGACTGTGCCACGTAAATTAGCAACTAACAACAAACGAACTTTCAATTTATTACTGAATAAATATAAATTAGATGAATTCTATTTCGCAGCTATCGTTGATCCATTAATGCTGGCTGCAAAAAGCTTCTTCTGGCAGGTATTTGATGTTAAAATTATTGATGGTATTGTTAATGGTCTTGGTGCATTAACTCAGGATATTGGAAATTATGTCAGGAAAATCCAGACAGGTGTAGCTCAAAATTATGCTCTTTTGATGATGGCTGGAATTATTGTCATTATCGCTGTAATTATATTTTCAAGTTAAATTAGAATTGTAAAATTGTAATTAGATGGTTATGGTTTATTTTTTCATAGTTCTATTTTTACCATTACTTGGATCGGTATTACTTCTTTTTTTTAATAAAAAAAACAAACTTGCTCTAAAGTCAACAGCACTCGCATTTTCGATAGCAACATTTATTGTTTCTGTTTTATTGTTCCTTAGCTTCGATTCCGAAAATCCCGGATTTCAGTTATATTTCGAAGCAGTCTGGATACCTCAGTTTGATGCAGGATTCAGAATTGGACTCGACGGAATGTCAATGTTGCTGGTTATGTTGACTACTTTCATCTCGCCAATAACGATTTTATCTTCGTTTTCGGCAATTGAGAAAAGAGACAAAGAATACTATGTTATGATTCTGCTGTTGCAGTTTGCTATGACTGGTGTTTTCGTATCTCTGGATCTGTTTTTATTTTATATTTTTTGGGAACTAATCCTAATCCCAATGTATTTCATTATTGGAATTTGGGGTGGAAAGGATAAATTATATGCTACAGTTAAATTCTTCCTTTTCACTGTTGTTGGTTCATTGTTTATGCTGGTCGCTGTGGTGTGGCTTGGTTTCTATGTTGGCACTGAAATATTGAAGACTGATTCAGGTTTCACAACAAATTTTATTGCTATTAAGGAAGCAATCAATATTAAACAAATACCTATTGATATACAAAAATGGATGTTTTTGGCTTTTGCATTATCATTTTGTATCAAGGTTCCCTTATTCCCATTTCATACATGGTTGCCAGATGCTCACACCGAAGCACCAACCCCCGGATCGGTAATTTTAGCTGGTGTTCTGCTCAAAATGGGGACTTACGGTCTAATCAGATTTAACTTAGAGCTTTTCCCGCTTGCTTCATTTGAATATGCCCCTCTTATAGCTTTCCTATCAGTCATTGGAATTATCTATGGTGCATGGATGTCTATGGTGCAAAATGATGTTAAACGACTTGTGGCTTATAGTTCTGTCAGTCACCTTGGTTTTGTTGTTTTAGGAATTTTTTCTATGACTTCCGAGGGAATTCAGGGTGCAATTATTCAAATGGTCAACCATGGTCTATCAACAGGTATGTTATTTCTTTGCGTAGGTATGCTTTATGAGAGGAGACATACAAGAGAAATTGAGGAATTTGGAGGGATTGCAAAAGTTATGCCTGCTTTTACCGTATTTTTTGCAATAGCTATGCTGGCATCTGTTGGTTTGCCCGGATTAAATGGGTTTGTTGGAGAATATCTTACATTGCTGGGGGCATTTAAATCTCCGTTCCTGAATTCCTGGGCTTACACAATTTTTGCAGCGACCGGAGTCATATTCGCAGCAGTTTATCTCCTTACAATGTTTCAAAAGGTTATGTTTGGAACCATAAATAATCCACATAATCTTAACCTCAAAGACATAAACAGAAAAGAATGGATAACATTGATACCTGTTGTTATTTTCATAGTGTGGATTGGTGTTTATCCTCAGACCTTTCTTAAAGTCTCGGATAAATCAACCAAAGCATTGGTTAATAAACTTCACGAAAAGAAATTCGGCGGAAAACCTTATGTTTTAAAATTGGATAACATAAACAAAAAATATTGAGTTAACATTAATAATTTTCGGAACTTGATAATGGAATATATCTTTGCTTCACCTTTAATTTCGATACTTTTTTTCTCGGTATTTATTCCTGTGATTGACGGACTAACTAAAAATAAAACTACCGTATTTGTACTTACTTTATCAGGTTTACTTATCACGGGAATTTTAGCTATTTATACATTAATGCTTCCAGCAGATGAAATACTAAAATTGGATTCAAGCACAACAATAAGCAAAAACATGCTCTTATTTGGAGGATTTTCAGCTTATTTTGACATTTTATTTTGTTTAGCGGGAGTTTTAGTTATTTTAGCCTCCAGAAATTACCTCAACAGAGAGTATGGAGAATATAAAGAATATTATTCGCTGATATTGGCTTCCATTTCGGGAATGATTCTTATTGCTCATTCAAATAATTTATTAATTCTTTTCATTGGCATAGAAACAATGTCAATACCATTTTATATTCTTGCCGGTTTTTTCAGGACAAATCAAAAGTCAGTTGAAGCATCAATCAAATACTTTCTTCTTGGAGCTTTTTCAACAGGCTTCCTGATTTATGGAATAGCTATGATTTACGGTGCAACCGGCAGTATTGACATTTCGATTATATCATCAAAAATTCAAACAGGTCAAGCAATAGATTTATACCTGAAAATTGGTCTTGCTTTGCTAATTATAGGTTTATGTTTCAAAGTTGCGATATTTCCATTCCATCAGTGGGCACCCGATGTTTATGATGGATCACCTACTGTCGTATCGGCATTTTTAAGCACAGCAGGGAAAGCTGCTGCATTGGTAGGTTTTATTATTATTGCTAAGGGATTTTTACCCCATCACAGCTTCAACGAAATATCTTCAATGCTGAACACTAATTTCAAGCTCATTTTAGCTATTCTGTCTGCTATAACAATGATCATCGGAAATATTACTGCTCTTGTCCAAAAGAATGTTAAAAGGATGCTTGCTTACTCTTCAGTTGCCCATGCTGGATACTTACTTATGGGTATAGCTTCGAATAATCAGGATGGATGGAGTGGAATAATGTTCTACTCGACTGCCTATGTTTTCATGCAAATAGGTGCTTTTATTGTGGTATCCGTTTTAGAGCGACAGACAGATAATTTTATAACTTTCGAAGAATACTCAGGACTAAGAAATTCCCATCCTTTCTTAGCAGCAGTAATGGCTATGTTCATGTTATCTCTGGCAGGAATTCCTCCTTTTGCCGGCTTTTTTGGAAAATATTATCTTTTCGTGGCTGCAGTGAAAGCCGACTTACTTTGGCTGACTGTAATTGCTGTTATTGCATCAATTATTTCAATGTATTTTTATATTGGTTTAATTTTGCAAATGTATTTCAAAGAACCATTATCAAAAGAACCAGAATCTGATACAGGCTTAGCTAAAATTACTTTAGCTATCTCAGCAATAGGAATTTTACTTTTTGGTATTTTCCCTCAAATTATTGTTAATTTGACTGAAAAGTTTTTTAATTAAATATTTCAAATCAGATGCTTAAATGTAACATTTTTTTAAAATTTTGGTTATTATTCTGATTTTTATTAATTTTTGTCTATCAAAATGAAAAAATATTCACTTCTTGTATTGATTTTTATTATTTCCTTAATAAACCATTCAACATTTTTCGGTCAGGTTGGAAAATGGAGAATGCTGATTGACAAACCTACATTTGATGTTGCTGTAAATCCAAAAAACTATAATACTATCTATGCAGGTGGTGAAGGAAGAATTTTTTATCGCTCTTATGACGGAGGAAGAACTTGGGACACAATTGAAGTTGGTTATAGGTTTGGTTCGACAATGTTTAACAATGTTATACCAAATCCCGAAGATACTAATCAGATATTAATCGGTGGTTTGAATTTCGGAACCATCAGAATGACTACAGATCAGGGAAACACATGGGAAATTGTTCTGTCTAAAATATCCCCTGTTGAATTGAATGGAAAATCTATGCACTATAAGCCCGGTTCAAAGGACACAGTCTTTGCAGGTGATTTTCGTTATGCAGTGTTATATAGAAGCACAGATAGAGGTTACACATGGGATTCCCTTTCCACAATTACTAATACATATCGTGTGCGAAGACCTGACGGAACTATAGTTGATACAGTTATGTCCACTACTATAGGGGCTTTTAATATCAGAACCGATAGCACAAATATCATTGTTGCCGGCAGCACCTCTGGTGAAGTATTTATCTCAACAGATGGGGGTTATACCTGGAAATATACTGACCAATTAATCAGGACTAATATTCCGAGCGGACAGAGTGATTGCGAAGTTACTCGAGTTGTTTTCAGTGAAAGAGACCCAAGGGTTGGTTACATTGTTATTACATATCTGTTTTTTAATAATTTACCAAATGGTGGATTGCATAAAACAACTGATGGAGGTTACACATGGGATTTAATTGCTTTCCCCGATACAAGCATCTGGGCTTGTGATACAAGAAAATTTGGCGACGAAGATGAAGTTTTTATCGGTGGTTATACAGAAGACTTTTACGTTAAAGATTCTATTCGAGTTCCCGGCTTGGGTATTTTAAGACGATCGCAGGACGGCGGAAAAAGCTGGATTGCCTATGACCCACATATTGAATGGGCAATTGAAGATCCAAAGTTTAATGCTCCTTTGTATTCAGTTCATTTTCCTAACAAAGATACCGGATATGTTGTTGGTGGATATGGAAATATTATTAAAACAACTGACGGGGGTGAATATTGGTCAAAACTGCTTTATCAGGATAACAACTTCTTCAAAACTGTATTTTTCTTTGATGGTAGAAAAGGATACGTGGCTGGTGCCAATGGTTTTTTAATTTATACAGAAAATGCCGGTATTTCCTGGAAACAGTTAAATACTAATATTAAAGATAATATCAATCAATTGAAATTTATCGACAATAAGGTTGGTTTTGCTGTATGTGATAACGGAACTATCATCAAATCAACAGATTCAGGGATCACTTGGTCAAAGCAAAATTCACCTGTTAACAAGAATTTATTTTCGGTCCATTTCGTAAACGAGAACATTGGGTTTGCAACAGGTATGAACGGAACACTAATAAAAACAACTAATGGTGGTCTTGATTGGTCATTCATAGATCTACAAAGAAATGATTCACTAAACTCTGTCTTTTTCACTGATAACTCCATTGGTTATATTTGCGGTCAAAATGGTTTAATCCTCAAAACGGAAGATTCAGGAAATAGTTGGTTCCAATTAAATACAAATACCAATTTAGGTTTATATTCTGTTCATTTCCCGTCAAAAAATATTGGTTTTGTAGCTGGAGTTAGTGGTTTAATCCTTAAGACTACTGATGGAGGCTCTTCTTGGTTCAGAATTCATCCAAATCACACCAGAACTATTTATTCAATATATTTTCCAGACGAGCAAACCGGTGCCGCTTCAGGACATTTGAACACACTTGCTGTAACTAAAAATGGAGGTGAAAACTGGGAAATCCCGATTTGGGGTTATGGACCTAAATCAAGAATGTGGTCATTCAGATACTTTGGCGACCCGGGAGAAGAAAAGCTATATCTTGCCTCAGAAGCAGGCTTGTTCGTTCTTGACCACCCAAGTGATATCGATCCGAGAAGAATGATTTCCAAAGATGGTTATATAAAAATTTATCTGACTCCTGATAATTATTTATTTATTAAGTATTTAAGAAATGATAAATTTTCCTCTGAATTTGTAAAATTCAGAATATCTGATATCATGGGCAGAGAAGTTTATTCAAAGAATTTCTTCAATTCAAATGGGAATGGTTTTGAATCATTTGTCCAAATACCGAATTTAGCAAAAGGATTATATGTTTGCCAGCTCATTGACAATGATTTAATACTGACAGAAAAAATAATCATTGAATAATAATTTATTCTTCAGTTGATAGTTTTGTGTGGTTTTTCTCGATTTCAACGGGATAATTACCCGTAAAACAAGCTGTGCAGTATCCAACACCTTTATCTTTTGGGACAGATTCGATTAATTTTTCAATTGATAAATATTTTAAATTATCAACTCCAATAGCTTTACCTATCTCCTCTTCGGAATTATGATGATTAGCAATTAATTCTTCCTTGCTGGGGAAATCCATTCCATAATGACAGGGATACTTGATAGGTGGCGAAGTTATCCTCATGTTAATTTCTTTTGGTTTGGCTTCCTTGATTAAACTAATTAAAGATTTTGAAGTAGTTCCCCTTACAATCGAATCGTCAATTACTACAATTCTTTTATTCTCCAGAACACCTTTGACAGTGTTAAATTTAACTTTTACTTTAAATTCACGATTATCCTGCCCGGGAGAAATAAAAGTTCTTCCAACATAATGGCTTCGAATTAATCCAATATCATAATCAGTTGGATTGCCTTTTTCCGAATTAACCTTTGAAAAGCCAAGAGCAGCAGTATTGCCACTATCAGGAACAGCAAATGCAGTCAGCCTTTCATCTTCGTTTGATGGAACAGGACTTTCTTCGGCAAGAGCTTTACCTAACTTTCGTCTGACTTTGTCAACATTATGATTGAAAATTTTACTGTCCGGTCTCGAAAAATAAATATATTCAAATATGCAGTGTCTCGATTCAGGTGTTTCCTCAATTATTTTATATGATTCCATTTGTCCAGTATCAATAGTATTTTTGTTGATAACAACAATTTCATTGTGATTTACAGAACGGATGTATTCAGCTCCAATGATATCAAAAGCACATGTTTCGGATGCAACGATATAAGCATAAGTATCATCATATTTTAACCTGCCAATACTCAATGGTCTGAAACCATGCGGGTCTCTGGCTGCAATCAATGAATCCTCTGTCAAAATAACCAAGGAATATGCACCTTTAGTTTTTCTTAGTGCTTCTATAATCTGGTCAATTTGATTGGAATGTTTACTTCGAGCTATTAAATGAAGCAAAATCTCAGTGTCTGTTGTAGTTTGAAAAATAGCACCTTCGGAATCAAGATAATTCCTGAGAGTCATGGTATTAGTAAGATTACCATTGTGAGATAAAGAAAGAATACCACCATGATATGTGATTGTAAAGGGCTGAATGTTTGCTCTAGTGGATGAACCTGTTGTTGAATAGCGATTGTGTCCAATTGCAGAGTCTCCCTTCAGAACACTGGTTAGAATTTCTGGATTTGAAAAAACCTCCAATACCAATCCTTCGCCCTTGTTGTAAGCATATCGTTTCTTTTTTTTCTTCTCATCATAATAAAAAGATGTTATCCCTGTTGCTTCCTGACCTCTGTGTTGAAGAGAGTGAAGGGCATAATATGTTAAAATCGCTGCCTTTGGGTGGTTAAATACTCCAACTATACCGCAATTAGATCTGGGTTTATCAATTTCTGTCATAAGAAGTTTTAAAGCAAATTAACAGTTTTTTAAGAATTTCCATTTTTTAAAAGATAAAAATATTAAAATAATTTGAAAAATAATATAATGTTTAATCTGCTTTTGTATTTTGTTAATTATTTCCTTATTTTTACGATTATTTTTGAAAAAATATAGCTCATATTTTAATATCATTTATGTTATTTTCAGATATTTACAAGCAGACAAGAAAGAATCCGAATTCTACTGAAATCTGGATTTATGAAAGATTTTTGGAGAATGGCTCAGTTGAAAAAGAGAAACTTATTGCTAAATATAGAGATTATAACAAATTAGAAGAAAAAATCATTCAAAAGATTCATTACGACTCCACCGTCAATGATTTCAGATTCATTTATGAATATAATAATTTTGGCAAAGATGCATTGTCAATTGGTTTTTATTGGGAATATGACAAATGGGTCTATAGCACAAAAACCGAAAAGATATATAATCAAAATGGTTTTCTTGAAGAAACAATAATTTATAATTGGGATGGGAATAACTGGGTTAATCAACTCAAAACTCAATACGAGCTTGATGAAAATGGATTAATATCCTTAATCAAAGTCTTTTCGTGGGAGCATAAAAACTGGATACTGAAATATCAAACTTTTTATAATTTTTTTTTAGGGAATGAAGTTGAAAAAATTACAATTAAGCCACATTTAAACGATTTTATTTATTCTGAAAAAGAATTAACTAAATTCGATGATAATGGAAATGAGATTGAAAAAAGCTATTTCGAATGGAAAGATGATGAATGGAATGAAAAATCAATGGAGATTAAAAACTATTATGACAATGGAATGATTAAAGAATGGATTATTCGCCTTTTTATGGATGATATGTGGGTTAATGATGCCAAAGAAGAATATTTTTATGATGATAAGGATAGATTGGTTGAATGGAGAGCTTCCAAACTTGAATTTGATGAATGGCTCATTCATACTAGGTGCAAATATTTTTATAATGAAGATGATGAAATCATTCAATTTCAAACTGAAGATTTCAGAGATAACCAATGGGTTCTCTCTTTCAATGGGGTCAGGCAAGAAGTCATATATTAATTAAGGAACTAAAATGAAAACTATTTTGATTTTTTCAGTATTTCTTTTTCATTTTTCTTATTTTTCGCTTTTATCCCTAGAAAAATTCCTAACCTCCACAAACGATGTCTGGTATTATCAGATATGGGAATTTGAGCAATGGGAACATCAAGCAAAACACACTAGATATTTTAATGATTATGGAAATATAATTGAACACTTAATTCAAGTTCCTGACTCAAAAAACAACTGGCTGAATAAATATAAGATTCTCTATGATTATAACGAAATACAACTCCAAACAGCTATTACAACTCAGGTATGGAGCGATGATAATTGGCAGAATTCTACTAAACTTGAAATTCTTTATTATGATAATAACCTGATTAAAGAACGGAATTTTCTCTTATTTAAAAATGATAAATGGGAAAATGACGTTCAGTTTGCTTATGAATATTCTGAATCAGGAAATATTCTCTTAGAAATTTTCTCAAGATGGACAAATAATTCATGGGAACCCTATACCAAATTAATTTATATATACGATTCACTTGATTTAAATACTGAAATTTTAAATATTCGCTTTTTAGATTCTGTTTGGGTCAATTATGGAAGAACCTTGAAATACTACGACGATAATAAGCTACTTATAAAATCATCTCTTTTCGGTTGGGACATAAACAAAAATGAATGGTTTTATTATGAACAAAATTTATACGATTATGACAACAAAAACAGACTGATTGATTGGATAAATCAACAAGGCGAAAATGATAAATGGTATGACACTTTTCGTGAAACTTATGATTACACTGAGTTTGGAAGCCTTCATAGAATTAATAAGTTTCGCTCTGTTAATTATGAATGGAAAAACACTATAAGGATAACATATTACTATGACAGCAATCAGGATAGCACTATAATTTTAATGGAAGAATGGCAAAATAATTCATGGATTAATAAGGAAAGAAGAATCAGGGAAGATTTACTTTCAAATATTTATCAATGGGAAAACTTAAATCTTTCTATTTTCCCAAATCCAACAATCAATCATTTAATGATTAATTTGAACGAACAAACCAATCCACTCGGAAGTTATAAGATTTTCAATATTTCTGGTTCCACCATTCAAACAGGGGCTTTAAACTTCTTATCGAATTCAATTGTGAAAATTAATTTAAACAATTTACCCAATGGTATTTATTTGATAGTAATTTATAATGAACTTACATCTAAATCATTTAAATTTATGATATCCAGATGATTTAGATTTCCTTTTCGTAGAGTCTGTAAGTCTTATATTTTTCAGCATTCATCGAAGATGTCAAACCTTTTATCATAGGTAAATTATCTTCAAGAACCCAAGAAGCTTCAGCCCACTTAAAACCAGCTTTGACACCTCTTTCTCCAAGTTCATAATAAATAACACCATCAATTCCGCTTTTATGAAATTCAGGAATCAATCCAAGTGCAAGAATTCGCATTGATTCTATCTTGTTTTTATGCAAAATAGATTGCACCAAAGCCCCTAACAAGCTTCCTTTCTTATTCTTGATTAAATATTCATTTACATTTGGAACTGCTATTCCAAAACCAATAGGTTTAGAGTGGGACTCGGCAATAATAACTAATGAAGGGTCTGCAATCATTTTTAAATCTTCGGCTATGAAATCAAATTCCTCGTCAGTCCATTTGACAAAGCCCCAATTTGGAACCCACGCTTTGTTATAAATATCTTTGAATGTCTCGATATCTTTTTTGAATTGATTCTTATCATTCAAGTTTAATTCTCTGATTGTCAATTTGTATCTCTCTCTGATAATTCCTTGCAATTTTTCAACTTTTTCGGTTTTATAGCTTGATTGAGTCAGTTTGAAAGCAAATAAATCTTTAACTTTTTTATAGTTAGCATTCTCAATCAAATTGGCATAGTATTCGGGATTATAAGTTGATAATATTACTGGAGGGGTATCAAACGCATCAATCAATAGACCAACTTCATCATTCATTGATGGATTTTCTGGTCCTATTACTTTATCTTTCCCCCGCTCCTTGAGCCATTTTTCTGCAGACAAAAAAAGTTCATTTGCTACATTCTGGTCATTTATACACTCAAAAAAGCCAAAAAATCCTGTATTATCATTATGTGTTTTATTGTGATTTTCATTTGTAATAGCTGCAATTCTACCTATAATATTTCCATCATCATTTTCGGCATAAAAAAGTTGAATCTCCGAATGTTTGAAAAAAGGGTTTTTATTAGTATTTAGTAATTTTCTTCTATCAGCTAAAACAGGAGGAACCCAGTTTTTATCGTTTTTATAGAAATTCCACTGTGATTTTATAAATTTATCTTTTTCGCTTTTTGTTACGACCTTGACAATTTTTAAACTCATATTTTTACTAAAAATTATTAATACAAATTATTCTTTTGATAAAAGCAATTTAAAATTAAACTTTTCAATCAAAAATTTTGGATATGTTACCGAATCTGATTTATAAATCCTTAAGTCCTCTTCTGAACAATTCAAAAGCCAATAACCAGTCCATTTCCCTTATTGCTTTTGGTTCCCCCTTTATAAAATTTGAATAAATGTTATTGATTTTATTTTTATCATAAAAATCAAAATTAGCAAAAGATATTGAATTTATTAAATCATGCAAATAATCATGACCTTGTTCTAATAGTAAATCTCGATATGAAAAACTCTTATTCTTAAATTTTGAAAATAATTTCCTTTTTAATGTAATTGACAAAGATGAATAAGAAAAGGGTATTTTGACACCACCGGCATTCAGGGGATATTTATCTAATCTTTTTTTATTTTTTTGAAAAATAACATTAACCAGCTTTCCTTTCTTTTTAATTTTTGTATCAGCCCCAAAAATTAAATTTAAAAAGTCAGGTTGAACGAATGGTGAATAACTCCTAACCAAATTATCAATTCTTGCCTGCTCAATTCCAACAAGATTTGGTTGTTTTGTTCTGACTGCAAATAAATCCATCCATTCATTAAGTGTGTAGTTACTTATATCTGGCATTGAATCAAGGCTGTTTTCCAAGTGTTCCAAAGCTCCCTCCAACATTAGTTTGTTGATTTCATCAATAAAAATATCAGCATGAGGGAATTGCATATATTTGAAGAAAATATGTGGATTCCTATTTTGTATGTCTTTGGGGGCAAAAAAAATAATTTTCTTGAATAAGGAACTTCGGGTGATTTCACCCCAACATCCATCAATGATAAATGATTCTATGTTTTCAAGGAATTTATAATTCCTCTTAAGGAGATATTCTGAAGCTGGAAAGGTCAATTTGGTTTCCAGAACGAACTCAGTCAATTGTGATATAGTGCTGTCATCAAAAATTAAATCATCAAAATAAATTTTATGTTTAAATCCAAATTTTCTCATTAAAATTAAAGGTATTTCAACATCTAAATCTTTAGGCAAACCAAAGGTGAATGCCTCGAAGAATGAATCATCATTATTACTTAAAATATCCTTCTTCTCACATAACTCCATTAACAATGAAAGCAACATTCTCGAATCCATACCCCCAGAGAGTGCAAGTAATATTCGGGAATTTTCAATAAAAGGCAAATTAATTAGCTCTTTAAGTTTTTCGTAAAGTTGATTTACACTAACATTATCGAATCTTTGCGGTATCCATGGTTCTTCTCGAAATGAAATCTCAAATTTATTATTTACCCTTGCTGTAATAATAGCTGAACTTGTTAATCTGAATATATTTTTAATGATACTGCCTGTATTTATCTGGCTTTCAAGTAACCAGAGAGAGCCCATTTCTTTAAAATCAATTTCAGATTTTCTTGAATATTTTATCAGCAAATCCAGCCTTGTTGAGAAAACAAAGAAGTCTTCCTTTTGAATAAAAAAAATATCTCTTGTGCCTAACTGGTCTGTGAGTATATTAATTTCATTATTACTCACAACTACCGAACAGAAATGTCCATTTAAATCTTCAGTTTTAATTTTCTCGCTTATCAAAAAATCAATCCAATCCTTATCCTGCATTAATCTGTAGAAACCTGCATCGTATAAAATCCCAAAACCAGCTGAAACCCAATAGTAATCTTCTGAAGCTGTGTTATCAGTGTTAAAATTTTTTGATTTGAAATTCCCTGATCGTTCTACTTTCCCAAAATTCAAGTTTCTATTATTTCCTCCGGCAGCCAACCAAAAATTTTTAGCTTCAACCTGAAAAAAAGTGGATTTCTCACCCTTAATCATCAAATAATTCTTGACAATTTTTTCAAAACTATTTTTTTCGACTATACTAATTATGCCGAAAGCACCGAATATCCAACTCATTCTGAAAATTTTAACTAAATTTGTAATTTTTTATAATTAAATATAAATAATAATATCATTAATTAATACATTTTTTCTAAATTATATCAAATGACCGAAGAACATAAAGAGAAACAGGAAAACAATGAGGAGCAACAAAAGGAAATGAGCTTCTTTGACCACCTTGAAGAATTCAGGGCAAAAATTATCTGGTCTTTGGTTGGTTTGATAATTGGGTGTATTATTGCAGGGGTATTCATAAATCAAATAATGGATAATTTCCTGCTTAAGCCTGCAGTCTCTGTTGGATTGAAATTACAAAACCTGAGACCTTTTGGTCAACCTTTTTTTTATTTTAAAGTAATTTTAGTATCAGGGATTATCATCTCTTTTCCATTTATAATTTATCAGTTATGGTCATTTATCGAACCGGGATTATATACCAGAGAAAAAAGATGGGCTAAACGCATAACATTTTTTACAACTCTATGCTTTCTTTCAGGTGTAGCATTTTCGTATTTTGTAATGATCCCTTCGATGCTTAATTTTGCTGCTTTATTTGGCTCAGACAAGATAGCTAATATTATTGATATTAATGAATATTATAGCTTCATTGTAATGATTTTACTTGCAGCAGGAATATTGTTCGAGATGCCAATGGTAGCATTCATTCTATCAAGATTTGGAATCATTTCCGTGAAAACAATGAAAAGATATCGAAGGCATTCAATTGTAGCCATTCTAATTCTTGCAGCAGTTTTGACTCCGACACCTGACCCGATTTCTCAATTAATTTTCGCAGCCCCTCTATTTGTATTATATGAAATCAGCATTATCATAGCCAAAATTGGTGAAAGAAAATACCTGAAAGGTTGATTTTAGTTTTTCTTTTGGAATGAAAATTAAGCCTTAATCAAACGATGGCTAATTATGAGTAAAAAAATTGTTAAATTGCTTTTTTTATTGTTACTTTTTCCTTTAAATGACTATTAACGAGATAATTCAGCCTGTTGAAAAGCACATTCTGGAATTTGACAGTTACTTTAAAAAACTGATGAAATCGAAAGTATCTCTCTTGGATATTATTATTCAATATCTTAACAAACGGAGAGGTAAAAGAATAAGATCATCAATAGTATTTCTAGTATCGGAACTATGTGGAGGAGTCAACGACAGATCTTATGTTGGGGCTGCAATGGTCGAGCTTCTTCATACTGCTACTCTTATTCACGATGATGTTGTTGACGAAGCAAAGGAAAGAAGAGGGATCGCTTCAATTAATGCCCGGTGGAACAACAAAATTGCTGTTCTTATTGGTGACTATCTTCTTGCAAAGGGATTATTGATTGCAGTTGAAAATAAAGAATTTGGTTTCCTCGAATCTCTATCAAGAACCGTCAAAAGAATGAGCGAGGGCGAATTACTTCAAATCCATAAAAGCAAGGATTATAACATTGACGAAGAAACCTATTATCAAATAATTTCCAATAAAACCGCATCGCTTATCTCAACTTGCTGTGAGGTTGGTGCTATAGCCTCGACAACTGATACAGAAATTCATCAAAAAATGCGTGAATTTGGTGAATTGGTTGGGATTTCTTTCCAGATTAGAGATGATATTTTTGATTTCTCTTCTAAAAGCTCGATTCTGGGCAAACCTGTTGGTAATGATCTTAAAGAGAAAAAAATTACACTCCCGCTAATTCATTCTCTTTCAAAGGTAAACAATAATGAATCAAAAGAAATTTTAAAGTTGATCAAAGATAAAAAAATCACAAAAAAGGAGATAAGCAAAGTTATTGATTTTGTCAAAACAAACAACGGAATTGAATATGCTGAAATGCGTGCAAGGGAATATATTGATAAAGCTCAGTTGATTCTTGATTCTTTTCCGGACTCGCCAGCTAAAAAATCATTACAAAATTTAAGCATTTTTGTTTTTGAAAGGAATATTTAAATTATTTTATCATTATATGATGAATGAAAAGCTAAATAAAGATTTTCTTAGCCTCGGATTCCTTAAATTAATATTATCTGAAGATCATACTCCAGAAAAGATCAATTATGTTCAAGTTCTAAAAATTGAGCCAGCTATTGAAAATATTTCTTTACTAAAAAATATCAAGTTTTCCTCGATAATATCTGATCAAGTCGATTCTCCCCCAACCCCATTAAATATTGTTACTAATACTGAATCTGATGATAGTCCAGAGAATCAGACAATTGCTTCCGAGACGATAGCCTTGATTTACGAACGACAAGGTGCATTATCTCAGGCAATAAGTATTTACAAGAGATTAATTGAACTCGAACCTGAAAAGTCAGATTATTTTATCAACAGAATAAACGAACTGGAAAAGGCACTAAATTCTTAGTCATGAATCTCTTCTTTCGTATGTAATCTATCATATAACCTTGTTTCGAGATTGAAGATCAAATCTCTCATCCTTCTATATCTAATTATACCAAGAATAATAGTAATTAAAGCTATTAAAAGAAAAGTCCATCCGGTTATGTCAGACCACAATTCATCAAAGAATTTGATTAGAGAAAAACCAACAGCTGCCAATGTCAGTGCAGTGCGTTGATAAGATAGAAAGGTCCTTTCATTTGCCAGAATTGACCTCACTGCAGCAAGTTGGTCATTCAGGTTAAGTTCATTTGTAATAAATGTTTTATATAATTTTTGCCAGAAATTCATACTATGATTATGATAAATTAAGTTTACGAATCTTTTTTTGCATAAATAATCAAGTCAGAAAGTATGTGCAGAGCTTCAACAGGGGTAATGTTGTTTATATCCAGACTTCGTAATTTTTCACGCAGGAAGTCATCTCGAATTTCGAAGATAGCTAATTGCTCGGGGACTCTTTTTTGTTTTTTGGTTTCAAATTTTTCAACTTTTGCTTTCTTTAAAGATTTAACCTGCGAGTTATCATCTGAATGACTGCTTTCTTCCAGAACAGCGAGCAATTCATTAGCTCTTTTAATAATAGTTTCGGGAAGGCCTGCCATCTGTGCAACGTGAATGCCAAATGAGTGATTACTTCCACCGGGTTTCACCTTATGCGAAAAAATTATTTTTCCCTCTGTTTCAATTACTTCGACATGATAATTAGCAATATTTTCATATCGATTTTTTAGTTCGTTCAGTTCATGATAATGAGTAGCAAAGAGTGTCTTAGCACGAATTACATTATGGATATATTCAGTAATAGACCAAGCAATTGAAATACCATCAAAAGTTGCTGTTCCCCGCCCTATTTCATCAAGCAAAATCAAGCTTTTTTCTGTTGCATTATTAATTATATTTGCTGCTTCCTGCATCTCAACCAGAAAAGTGCTCTCTCCTGCTGTAATATTGTCTTGTGCCCCTACTCGCGTAAATATTCTATCAATCAGACCAAATTTTGCGGATCTGGCTGGAACAAAGCTACCAATCTGTCCCATAAGTATTATTAATGCCGTCTGCCTTAAAAAACACGACTTTCCAGACATATTAGGACCGGTGATAATATGAATCAGCTCTTTTTCAGGATTTAAATAGGTTGAATTTGGAGTAAAAGATTGACCTAATGGTAATAATTTTTCAACCACAGGATGCCTGCCATCAACTATCTCGATAATCTCAGAATTGTCTATCTCCGGTTCACAATATTTATTTTCTAAAGCAGTTTGGGAATAACTTTGCAAGCAATCTAATTCGGCAATAATTTCAGCATTCTTTTGAATTTTTTCCACATTAAGACTTATCTTCATTAATAATTCAGAAAATAGCGATGATTCAATTTCTAAGATCTTTTCATCTGCTTCTAACATTTTTTGTTCTATTTCTTTTAATTCCTTTGTTATGTATCGTTCTGAATTTGTTAATGTCTGTTTGCGTTCATAATCGGGAGGAACTTTATCCTTATGGGTATTAGTAATATCAATATAATAACCGAAGACATTATTAAAACCAACCTTAAGAGAAGGTATGCCTGTTTTCTTCTTCTCTTCTTCCTGAAAATTTGCAATCCATTTCTTTCCTGAATGTTTCGCCTCTAAATAACTGCTAAGCTCAGAATTATAGCTTTTGAAAAAAACATTTCCAGTTCCCAATTGAACTGATGGTTCTTCAATAATTGCTTCTTCTATAAGATTAACAATTTGATCAAGGGGCATAAGTCCATCTGTCAATTCTTTAAGATAACTGCTTTTGTCATTTATCAATTCCTTTATTTGAGGTATTAATTTTAAACTGTTTTTAAGTGCAACAACATCTCTCGGGTTTGCTTTCTGATTGCAAATTTTTGATGAGAGCCTTTCCAGATCGGCTATCTGTGATAGATAGTTCTGCAAATTATTCCGAATTTCATCAAGATTCTTCAGGGTTCTTACACTTTCCAATCTCCTTCTAATTGCATTAAGATTTAGCAATGGATAAGTAATCCATTTCTTAAGCATTCTGCCACCCATTGAGGTTTTAGTCCTGTCGAGTATTGAAATTAATGTTCCCAGCCGATTGTTATCATATTGAGAGTATGTAATTTCAAGATTCTTCCTTGTGGCATAATCCAGAAGCATATAGTCTGATGGATTATAGAGCGAGATTTTTGTTAGCTGGTCAAGTTTGCCGTTTTGGGTCTCTTTGATATAATATAAAATAGCCCCTGCGGCAGCTATGCCCGAAGTTAAATCTTCTATGCCAAACCCTTTAAGTGTATTAGTCTTAAAATGAGCCAGAAGAGCCTCACGAGCAAATTCATAGTCAAATATCCATGGTTCAAACTTGGTTACAGCAATCTTAAAAGACAATTTATCAAGATAGTTATTAATTTCATTTTTCTGAGCTTTCGAGATTATTATTTCAGCAGGATGAACCGATTCAAGAACATCTGACAATTTGTTCAACGGAAATTCCGAAACAGAATATTCACCAGTTGAAATGTCAGCAAAGGAGAGCCCAACATTGTAAAATAAACCTTTCTGCTTTAGATAAACGGAACATATATAATTGTTTAGTTTATGGTCGAGAATTTTGTCATAAAGAGTTACACCGGGGGTAACCACTTCAACAACATCACGTTTGACCAAACCTTTTGCTTTTTTCGGGTCTTCGAGCTGTTCGCAAACAGCCACTCTATAACCGGCTCTGACAAGTTTTGGAAGATAGTTATCCAATTGATGTTGAGGGAACCCTGCAAGAGGCATTTCTCCTGCTGCACCATTATTTCGCTTTGTTAAAGTGATTCCGCAAACCTTTGAAGTTATTTTTGCATCTTCGTTGAAAGTTTCAAAAAAATCGCCTAACCTGAAAAGCAGAACAGTATCGGGATATTTCTGCTTAATTTGATTATATTGACGAGTCAATGGAGTATCTTTTTCCATTTTCTTATTTTCAACTTAAAATTAATTAGATATTAAATATAATAATTTATTTTGGAAGAGCAATCGAATTCATTCTTCCTTCTATAAATTCGACTCTTTGCAAAATATATGGTGTTGGCTTAGAAGGGTTCCAACGTCTCGGATTGGGAAGAACTGCAGCAAGAAGAGCAGACTCCCTTTTGGTAAGATCTTTGGCTCTTTTTTTGAAAAATACTTCCGAGGCTTTTTCGACGCCATAAATACCCTCTCCAAATTCGACTATATTTGCGTAAACTTCCAGAATCCTTTTTTTTCCCCAGATATATTCAATAAGTAATGTAAAATAGGCTTCCAAACCCTTTCTAACATAATTTCGACCGTGCCAGAGAAAAGTGTTTTTTGCAGTTTGCATCGAAAGTGTGCTTGCACCTCTTTTTTTCCTGCCTTTATAAATTTCATTATATCTTTTTGCATTTTCTATCGCTTTCCAATCGAATCCCTCGTGTCTCATAAATTTTGCGTCTTCGGCAGAGATAACAGCCCTGAAAAAATTTGGACTTATTTCTTCATAATCCACCCATTCCTTATGAATACCAATTACTTTCCCTTCGAACCAACCTTCAAATATTCTGATTACCATTACTGGAGTGATAAGTGGTGGAAAGAATTTATAAAATACAA
>Ga0129299_1000682_pt1 | contig 22115 bp, 14 predicted proteins | sample ConPoolayeCmetaG_FD_94477 | JGI IMG/M metagenome (GOLD analysis project Ga0129299, IMG submission 94477) | Hot spring microbial mat communities from California, USA to study Microbial Dark Matter (Phase II) - Cone Pool mat layer C metaG ...
CGTGGAACCTGGCGTGAAGGCGGCGCAGGGCATATCCGCCGAGTGATATGTCCAAGCCGCCTGAAGCGCCAGAGCGCTCAACAGATTTTCACTCCGTTCATACAGGTAAGGTATACCGGCCTTCGGCCGAACGTATTCGTATCCATTGCCCTGTGCGGCCGCAGCGCCGCATCCAACTGCGGAATGTAGGTTTATATATAAAACATGTCTCGATAATCGATAAAATCAGGCAATATATCTCGCATAAAATTTGTCGCCATGTATTTTAATTCAATGCAATGGATTTTTCTTGCAATCTTTTCAGCCTTCTTTACCGCCCTCCGCTACCTGTATATCAAGCGATGGTGCGTGGAGTTGCCGGCGGAACTCATGATTTTTTCAACACGGCTGTTCGGCGCCTGTATCATGCTCCCCTTTGCTATGCTTTCACGGCCGGGTATCAGTGATGTGCCGTTATTTTCATGTATTCTCACAGTCACCGTGCTGGTGACCATGGCCGCCACCATCGCACAGATCCGTATTATTCAAACACGCGCAATTTCACGCTCGGTACCCTATCTCAGTCTTACACCGCTTTTCATGATACCATGGACAATGCTCTTTTTTCGAGAGATCCCTCGCCCTGCTGCTTTCATTGGCATTATCCTATGTTGCAGCGGCGCCTACATTCTCAATATCCGCAACAGAGGATCGCTGTTTTTACCGATTAAAGCGCTGGTGCTTGACGGCCGGCTGCGTATCATGCTTGTAAGCGCTGCTGGACTTGGGCTTACGACAGCCTGTGATCGCATTGCGATAGAAAGCTCATCCGCGATGACCTATTCGTTCGCATGGTCGTGCGCTTCCACCATTGTCATGTTCTGTTTTCTTGCGCGGTATGCTTTTGCGGATATCAAGCGATATGTCGTATGCCGGCATACCTTTGCGCAGGCCGTGTTCTGGGCGTGCGCATTCGTTTTTCAAATGACCGCTGTCCAGAAAGCCGCAGGCATACCCTCAGGCGTTACCTATGTCAAAACGCTCACCCTTTTTAACGTGCTTCTCACCGTGGTATTCGGCGGACGGTTATTCAACGAAGGACGCCTGCGGCAAAGCATCCTTGCTTCAGTACTGATGGTTGCAGGCGCGACCATCACGCTGCTTTTTAAATAGTCAAAATATTGTTATCTTTCTCCCAGAAATTCCAACAATTACGGATATGCTTTTTCCTTTTTTTCTTTCATTTTATTATATCGTATATGTATTGATCCGTATCTACCGTTTCTCCTCTTATCGTATCGACAATTGGCATACGAGCGAGTGGCGTCAATGCATCTGAAAACAATCAAGACCGGCTGCGGATTGACTTTTTATGCCGAAGGTGAACTCAGAGGCATCAATGCGGTTTTACTTCTCAACAGGATACAATCGATCGAGTTGGACTCCGTGCATAAAGTAACAGTTGATATAACTTCAGTAACCTACATAGACAGCACAGCATTAGGCGGATTGATATACTGCCATAAAATCCTTGAAAAACAGGGAAAACGCCTGTGCCTTGTCGATAGCCTCGATCATGCCTTGTCGCTGTTCAGGGGATGCCCGCTGGAACGGGTTCTGCACCTAGTTGAACCGCAAGCACCATGACAAATACGGCAAAAGTTATCTTATATATGCGGCGACTCACTACTGAGTGCAGGAACAAATACTCTTCATGAAAAAGCTCCCGGCCCCCAACGTCGATTTCTCCTCATTTTTTACGCCCAAGGATGTCCTGTGCCGGACGGCGTTGACATTGCGCGAAGAAGTCATACGGGAACTTTTAACCATGCTGGCGCTCAACCACGGGATCGGCAATGTCGACGAGGCGTTCCAAACGGTGATGGAGCGTGAAGACGCCGAGTCAACGGCCATAGCCGACGGCGTGGCGATTCCTCATGCGCGGCTTTCTGATTTACATAAACTTGTTGTGGCGATAGCGACGTCGGTTCATGGAGTGCGGTTTACCGGGGGGCGTCCGGCCAATCTGATCATTCTCATTCTTGCGCCCAAGGATTCTCCGGCACTCTACCTTCAGGCTCTCAGCTCGCTGGCGCGTATATGCTCTGACAAAAACATGCCGGAGACGGTGAAAAAGCTCGAAACTGCCGAAGATGTGTGGAAATTTTTCGCGCGCGGCGGCATCATCCTTCCCCCCTATGTGTGCGCCGGCGATATCATGGCAAGAAATCCGGTCGCAATCAAAGACACCGATACCCTGAAACGCGCCATTGATCTGCTGGTGCGCCACAAGCTCATCGACCTGCCGGTGGTGGACAAGGACGGGGATCTGGTGGGAAGCGTGAGCGCCATCGAACTTCTCCGCGTCTGCCTGCCTGACTATATCCTGTGGATGGACGACCTTTCGCCGATTATCAATTTCGAGCCTTTCGCTAGTGTCCTGCGCAATGAGAGCAACACGTGGCTAGCGGAAATCATGTCGCGTGAATATGTCGCGGTGCGCGAGGATGAGCCTGCGATACAGGTCGCAAAGGAAATTACGAAAACGCATCTGCGCCAGGCGTACGTGACCCGCGACAAGAAACTGGTCGGTGTCATCACGCTGCCCCAATTCGTCAACAAGGTGCTTCGCGAATGAGCGTCAAAACAATCATGCCGCGAAGCGCCGAAGCGCAAATGGGAGCGCGCGCGCTCATCGCCGTCGCCGTAAGTATTTTGTCGGGCGTTTTCGCGCGCATGCTCGGCTTCCATGCCGCGCAGCAGATCCTTGCCGCGTCCATATTTGCGCTCATTATCTCCGCAACCGTATTCTTCTGGAATTTCCGCCTCGCCATCGCGTTTATCGGCATCGCCATTCTTCTGGGCGCGCGGGTGCTGTCGCTCGAGGAAATGGTGCGCTTTGCCGAGCTGGACATCATCCTGTTCCTGGTGGGCATGATGACCATGGTGGGGGTGCTCAAAGATTTGGGGCTGTTTACATGGGTTATCCAGATTGTGATCAACATGCGGCGGATGAACGGATGGACGTTTACGATAGTGCTGGGATTGATTTCCGCGCTGATGGCGTGCGTGATGGACGAAGTCACGTCGATACTGTTCGTGCTGGCGCTTGTTTTCCAGGTATGCGATACGCTCAAACTCAATCCCATGCCGTTCGTCATGATTGCGGTGATTTCCACGAATATCGGATCGAGCGGCACGATGCTGGGAAACCCGGTGGGCATACTTATCGGCACGAAGGCGGGGTTCGGTTTTGCCGACTTTCTCATCTGGGCGACGCCGGTGATGCTGGTGTCGCTGTTGGTGGCGATGGCCGTGGTGCTGATATTCTATAAAAAGGAAATACGGCTTCTGTCGGAGCGGCTCGAAGCGCGGCGGCAGATGCAGCTTGGACTGGGACCGCTGGTGCGCGTTCCTTTCCGCCGCGGGCTTGTCATTCTGATAACCGCCATTACCTTCATCGGCCTCCATCACCGCATCGAGCTTGCGCTCGGTGTGGCGAAAAACACGATGCTGATTGTCGCTCCGCTGGCGATTGCCGGCGTGCTGATGATCTATCGGCATAAGCGCGCGCGCCATTATATAGAGTCTGAAGTGGAATGGTGGACGCTGTTGTTTTTCATGATGCTGTTTTCGGTGGCCGGGGCGCTCGAAAACACAGGCGTGACCGCGGGTATCGCCGAAAGATTCAGCCGGTTTTTCGGGCACAATGTCACGGTCCTCACGCCCTTGATCCTGGTCATGACCGCGCTCGGATCGGCGTTTGTTGATAACATCGTGTTTGTGGCCGCATTCATTCCTATTGTCAAAAGTCTGGGTGAAACGCCCCTGTGGTGGGCGCTCCTTTTCGGCGCGTGTTTCGGCGGCAACATCACCGCCATCGGCTCCACCGCAAATATCGTCGCGCTGGGCATGATGGAAAAGCGATATAGAACGCAGGGCACGTTTGCCGCATGGCTGAAATTCGGCGTTCTTATCGGCGTAGTCACCTGCGGCGTCGCCTGGCTCGCAATTCTGCTGCTCACGCCTTTTATGCCGCCTGTGGGGCGGTAAACAATAATTTGCGACCCGCTTAAAAGCGGACAAAGGATGCTTTATTCGTATCATCCTTGTAGGAGCCGGTGGATTCGGCGGCGTGTGGGTTAACTGCCTGAAAGCGGAAAAACGGGCCGCCGTTGTCGGATTGGTCGACAAAAATCACGCGGCACTGGACAACGCATGCGCTGCGCTCGAATGCAAACCGGAAAACTGTTACACCCTCGCTCGAACAGGCGCATTTGCCTCCGCAATCAGTACGGCTCCCACAGATGCACCCAGCGCTGATCGTTCCACCCGTGGCTGATGATGCCGGTTCTTCCTGACGGTAGCTTGATTGTTTTCGTCCCGTCGTGGTGCTCGAACCGGTCGTCGATCACAGAGCGTTTCCACATTCGGCCGGTGGGTTCCGCTTTCTTATAAATCATGAGCCGTGAACGGTTGCGGTACGGATTGACGATATCGTGCTCGCCGCATATCACCTCCAGTTCGCCGTCGCCGTCAAGGTCGGCCGCACCCACCGAATGGCCGCATTTGACCTTGTCGATGACATGCATGTTCCACGGCCGGCCGTCGAGTACGCCCGGATTCTCAAACCATACAAGCCGAGAATACGGCGCCACCATGTTTTTAAAATCCAGCACTTCCTCACCCATCACCACATCCATCCTGCCGTCACCGTTGACGTCCATGAGCGCCAGGCGCGCCGCATAGAAATCATCGGCGCCCATGCTTATCGCCTTGTATGCGCCCTGACCGTCATATTTCAGGATATGCGTTCCCGCCGCTATCTCCATCACCCCGTCCCCGTCAAAATCCGCGGCCAGAAGCTCTTCGCCGTATGCAAGCTGTGCCGCGGTGCGTTTCATCCACGGCCCCTGACGCGGATCAGCAGGCGCTTCGAACAGTTCCGGATAATGAGGCTGGTTCTGCGCATGCGAGCTGTGATACGAGGTCATGAGCGCAAGCGCGCCGTTTGGCAGGAAACGGCCGATAAGATTGCCGTGCGGCCAGTCGCCCACGCCGGTGCCGATCGGATAGGCTCTCCATAAACCTTTTACCGGATTGACCGCCTTGATCCATACCAATTCGCTGGTCAGCGCGTCATATTCACGATTTGCCCCTTCGCGCGCTTTTGTTCCAACAAACTCCATCCTGCCGTCGCCGTCAATATCATATGCCGCGATAATCTGATGGATACCGGGAATGTCGTAACGGCGCCATGACGGGCTCTTATACCACCACGCCCCGCACACGACATCTTCCTTTCCGTCGCCGTCGACGTCCGCCGCTATCATGTCAATGGCGCGATACGGTTTGTCGTAATCGATAAAATGATGTTTGAATCTGGCGTATGCAGGCGTCTGGTCGCGACGTTTCCAATAGTGCACCCGCGGAAGGTGATAGCGCAGCCCCCATTCCTTTCCGACCACTTCAAGCTCGCCGTCGTTATCGATATCGTACATCAACGCAAGGTGCGTCCCCTGGCCGCTGTCCATTGTTTCAATGTCCCATCGACGGCCCTTACTCGTTGACGAGAACAGCATGATACGGGATTTTGGATTCATGGGCATGTCCCAGCCGGCATTCATTTCCGCGAGAAACACCTTTGACGCCCCTGTGGCTGCATCTCGCCACGCCTGAAGAGAATGGCCGAAATAGATACCGCGCATGATTTCATGCTCCACCCACGCCTTGCCTTTACGGCGGTTCTCAAACCATGAAAACCTGCCATCAGGATATTCAGAATCGGTAATCAGGATATCGGGGCTGCCGTTACCCGTAATATCCAGGGCGGCAACGCGCACCAGCTCACGGAAATTCGGGGCATAATGGATGCGTGTCCACGGCCCGGCCATCAGGTCGCTGCTCTCGCAATGATAATAGCTCGGCCCTGATATAATCTCGTTTCTCCCGTCGCCGTCAAGGTCCGCAATCGCAAGCCCCTCCTCAGATGTCCCAGTCTGTACAACGGCTTTGTGCCATGGCTGCGTGATATCCGAACCCCGCTTGTAGATAAACACGCCCCATACGGGACAGTATGCGGCATTGGCGATAAGCTCCTTCTCCCCATCGCCGTCGATATCAACACAGAGAAGATCATGGACATGGCCGGTGGTTTTATCATCCACAACAAACCGTTTCCACGCGCCGCCGATATTTTTAAACCAGACAATCTTATCCACGCCGTCAATGGTCATCCCGGCCGCCACCTCGTTCTTCCCGTCTCCGTCGATATCATCCACGAGCGTGCCGCAATGCACACTTCCTTCGCCGATAACGCCTTTCACGGGACTGTCGTGGCGGTACCAGGAAATGTTTTTATCGCTTCCGACAACCATCTCCGACCTGCCGTCATCGTCGATATCCCCGACCGCAAATGCGCCCATTGATTTGCAGTCCGGTCCAGCATCAATAAGTATGAATTCCCAGTATGATTGTTTCTTTGCCGGCATGCATATGTCCCTTCTGATTGATGAAAAGTTAAAAGAGTGTAGAGAAAAATAGGCAATGTTAAAGAGATAGAGAATGGTTATATCACATACCAAATAAACCAAAAGCTGTAAAAATGGTCATAATTTAATAGCTTGCTTGAATAACGGGAATCGCTTGCTTCATCCATTGCTGAATCTTGTGGAAAATCATATTTTAAACAACCATATTTGAAGGAGTACCTGACATGGCAATCAAAGCCGAACCTGTTCTTGACTTCCGTGCTGATTTGGGCGAAGGAGCGTTGTGGGACGCGGCACGGAAGGTTTTATATTGGGTTGATATCGATGGGAAAAAGGCCTTTGAATACAACCCATCTACCAAAGAAAACCGCGTTTGTGATACCGGACAGATGGTGGGTACGATAGTGCCGCGCCGCTCAGGCGGTGTGGCCGTTGCGCTTCAGGACGGCATTTATTCGCTTAATTTTGACACACGGAATGTTTCCCGGATGGTTGCGGTTGAGGAAAACGAGCCTACCAGGTTCAACGACGGAAAATGCGATCCGCGGGGACGTTTCTGGGCCGGCACCATGGGCTTTCGCGCGAAAAACGCGGGTACGCTCTACCGAATCGATCCCGATTTATCGGTGCACCCGATGGTCGAGCGGGTCAGTATTTCAAACGGCATTATCTGGACCACTGACAATACGACCATGTATTATGTCGATACGCCGCTGTTGACTGTTGATGCGTTCGACTATGACGCCGATAGGGGAACTATCGCTAACCGGCGGACGGTGATACGGTGTGAGAAGGAACACGGTGGTCCCGACGGGATATGGCTCGATGAACAAGGGAATATTTGGGTGGCTCATTATAACGGCGGCTGTGTACGGTGCTGGAATCCGCGGACGGCCACGATCGAGGAGACCGTCGAAGTGCCCGGCGCGAAGATGGTCACGTCCTGCGCGTTCGGCGGCGATGACCTCGACGAACTGTATATTACAACCGCGTCGCGGGGTCTTGATGACAGGGGCAAACGAGATCAGCCGAACGCAGGACTGCTTTTCAAGGCACATCCGGGTGTGAGAGGAATCAAAGCCTTTGCCTTTGACAATTAACAGACTCAGCGAACACATTACTCCAATACTCCATACTCCGATCGATCACATGCCATGTGGCCGCCCACAGAAAAGCGCGATGTGACACATAATTAAAAAGGATGATCACATATGCACAAGCGTCTTGAAAACAAGGTCGCCGTTGTCACGGGGTCCACCAGCGGCATCGGCGCCGCAATAGCGCGCTTGTTTGCCGCCGAGGGAGCGTCGGTGGTTGTCAGCGGACGGCGGAAGGAGCGCGGTGAGGCCGTGGCGTCATCGATACGCGATAAAGGCGGCAGCGCAACGTTTGAACCTGCCGACCTTACCCAAATCGCCGACTGCAAACGGATCTGCGAGAGCGCCGTGCGGCATTTCGGCGGGCTCGATATTCTTGTCAACAACGCGGGGATATTCCCGCGGGCGACACTAGAGGAAACAACGCCGGAATTTTTTGACAACGTTCTTTCGATCAACCTTCGCGGCGCATTTTTCTGCACGCAGGCGGCGGTACCGCACATGCGCGGCCGCGGGGGCGGTTCGATAATCAATATCGGCAGTCTGCACCCCTTTAGCGGCGTGCACGACACGCTCGCCTATTCAATCAGCAAAGGCGGGCTGTATACCATGACCCGCAAGCTCGCCCATATCCTCAGGCGCGATCGTATACGGGTAAATTGGATTACGGTGGGATGGGTGCTCACGGAGAAGGAAATTGAGGTGCAGGCTGCCCACGGCAGGTGGCGAGAAGATCTGATCGAACACGGCAAACAGTTGCCGATGGGCGAGTATAACACGGAAGAAGACATTACCGAGGCATGTCTGTACCTTGCCGCAGACAGCGGCGCGCATGTAACCGGCACCGATTTGAATGTTTCGGCGGGACTGGGGATACGGTTATAAGAGTGCCCTTCCCCGATCGCGGTCCGCGTTCGTTCGTACCTCAGAGCTCCCGCAAGCTCCACCCCATCTTCTGCGTCAATTCACAGCGGCCGAGGCGGCGTTGTTTTCCCGCGCCAGCGCTTCTTCGTACCGCGCGCGCAGCGCTGGGTCTTTTTTGACGTTGCGGCGGATCTCTTCGTTAATCCGCGCCGCAAGCGTATGCAGCATCTGTTCGGGTGAAACGTCTCCTGCGTCAAGCGATCCCTTCAGTTCCCACCAGAGTGTGCCGACTCTGTATGGCGGAATAAACGGGCTCCTGTCCGCCTCGCGCGCGTATTCCATAACCGTCGTCCACATCGGATCGTTTGCCGCTTCGAGTCCCGGCGGCGGCGCCGGCCCGTCCGCAATGCCCGACGGTCCTGTGCAGTACTTTTTTGCCGGCGCGAGCGCGTCGAACGTACGATTGATCTGGCGGTTGAATGGCTCCGAAGCCAGGTATTCGAGAAAACGGAGCGCGTAGGTGATGTTTTTGCTGGTGCGGCTGATGCCGGTGACACGAGCGCCGCACCGCACATATTTTTTCTTGAAATACGGCATCGGCGCGACGCCAATGTCATAGGGACTTGGCTTTCCCTCGGCAATGGCCGCAGACGCGTCGCGGGCAAGCCCGATAAACCACCATCGGCCCGCCGCGGCCATCGTAAAATAGCCGGTGGCAAACAGGTTGATCCAATTCCCACCCCAGCCTCCTGCCGCGCTCTGGCTGGCCAGTTCAGCCGCCGTGGGCATTACCTTGTGCACCCGCCGTAAATCATCAAAAAATTGCAGTGCCTCTATCGCCTCGGGCGAATCGATACAACAGCGCGTCCCCTCCGGCGTAAACATCGTACCGCCATTCTGATATATCATGACGAGCGGATCGAGATCGAGAATTGCGTATTGCCGCAGTCCCTGGCCACGCGCATAGCTGAAATGTTTCGCGACCGCCAGAAATTCGTCCCACGTCCAATCGCCCGATGGAAGCGGCAATCCCGCCTTTTCGAACTGTTTTTTATGGTACAGGATACAATCCGCCGTGACATTATCGGGAAAACCGTACTGCCTGCCGTCAAATACGAACGACGTCCATATGCTCTCCCACGCCGCGTCCCTGCCAAACCCCTTCGCATTCGCCGTATCGGTGACGTCCAGCAGAATACCGCTCGACAACAGGCGTTCCAGCCCCTCCATGCCGAAAAAATCAAATAAATCAGGTCCGGCGCCTGCAATCGACTGGACGACTATTTTGCTGTAATCCCAGGCTGCGGCGGGATCGATGCGGATGTCTATTTTCTCGCCGTATTTCTCCCTGTACCACTGACGGAACAATTCCATCTGTTCGGCCCGGGCGGGATTGTCATCGGTGGCCCACACCAGCGTGCATACGACATCATCGGCGCGGTGTTTCGGCAGCGTGACGACCGCAATGACCGACAGCAGTACCGCGGCAACAAAAATAATAACAAACACCCATTTCATATACACCTCGTTTCTTATTGAATGACCATATCGGAAAAATGACGATTCGTTAAAAGTGCGGCTTATTCCCTCTGATACACCATTACATAATCGACAAGGAATTTCAGGGCAGCGCGTCCATGTCCACCCCTTCCCTTCCGCCCCATCCTCCGCCGAATGCGGCATTGAGCAGCAGGAAATGCTCCCCATCAAAGGGCCACGGCCCATGTCCGACGCCGTCATTGACGGCCGTGAAATACACCGTATCATCGACAAAAAAATCTATACGGCTTCTGTCCCATTCGGCGCCGTACGCATAAAACGCTTCATGCGGTTTGGCCGGCACAAGGCTCGAACCCCGCGGGTTATTTTTTGTATGATTGTAATCTCCCGTATGAACAGTGGCGTAAATTATATCCGGGTCAAAGCCGACGTGTTCCATAATATCGATCTCGCCGCACGACGGCCATCCCTCGGTATGGATACTGTTTCCCTGCATCCATATCGCGGACCAGGTGCCTTTGCATGATGGATCCTTTGCCCACACCTCGACGCGTCCGTATTTCCATTGGGCCGTGCCCTGCGTGGTTATGCTGCCCGACGTCACATCAGCGAACTCACGGGTATGGATCCAATCCTGGGGGCCGGCACGGTATGCGGCGTTGGGGTAGCGTTCCTTGCGAATTTCAATAACAAGCATGCCGCTTTCGACACGAACATTTTCTCCTCGGAATGTGTAATATTGAAGTTCTTCGTTGCGGATAAAGCCTTGTTCATACACCCACGTTGACGGATCAGGCGCACCGCTGTAATTGAATTCATCACTCCATACCAACTTCCACCCTTCACGCGCCCCGGCATCAACCATACCAAGAACCCCTGAAAAAAAGTATAGAAACGTGTACCTGTTGAATTTCCAGACTTTTCCTGTCACGAATTACATCCGCACGATACCACGCCTACGGCGCGCTTCTCCATCCGGCGTCCCCTGCGCCTTACCGCCGTCCCATCACCGCCAGCACTTCGCTTCCGTCTTCAATCATGTCCGCCGGAATTTTCGCGCCGTCGATCTTTCGGCCATTGATGGCAAGAGATACGATTCCCTTTTCGACGCCTGACGGGTTTTCCACGGTAATCAGCAGGCGCATAGATCGGAACCTCCGCCGGACACGAAACCCTTTCCAATGCCGTGGGATGCACGGATCGACCGTCAGCCCATCGTATTCCGGCCTGATACCCAGTATATAATGCGTTGCGGCAAAGTATGCCCATGCAGCCGCGCCGGTAAGCCATGGAACGCGCGAAACGCCCTCGCGCCTGCTGTACCTGCTCAGCGTATGCTGACAGTATACATAAGGCTCGATCTCGCGTATGTCAGCTTTATCATTCATCCGCGCCGGCATCGACGCGGTAAAATACCGATAGGCCCTGTCCCCATGTCCGAGCATCGCCTCTGCCATCACCGCCCATCCCTGCGGATGCAGGAACACCCCGGCATTTTCCTTCAGTCCATCAAGGAAAACCATCGCGCTTATTTCGTCCCTCGGCTTGGTTTTAAACGGCGGCGCGCAGACCATGCATCCGTACTCGGTGAACAGTTTCTCATTGACGCTGTCCATGGCGATTTCAGCCTGTCTCCTGTCTGCAACGCCGCTGATAACCGCCCAGCTCTGCGTATTGAGAAATATCGACGCTTCGGGATCGGCATGCGTGCCGATGACACTGCCGTTTCCGCGAATCGCCCTGATAAACCATGCCCCGTCCCAGCCGATTTTCCGTATCCTTCCCTCCATTTCCTCGAGCCGCGCCTGGGCCCATTGTTTTTCAGCGAGCTTGTGAAGGCGGGTGCATATATCAATATACTCCTTCAAGCCGTAAACCACCTGCATCGCCACGAAAAAAGTCTCGCCTTCATCGCCCAGGTTCAGGCAATCGTTCCAGTCGGCAAGAAGCCCGGCGGGGACGCCGTTTTTTCCGGTATGCTCGAAACTGAATTCGAGCGCGCGGCGAAGATGCTCCAGCACGGTCGCTTCGCCGGCGTCCGCATACGGCAGTACCTTATCGTAAAATCCCATATCTCCGGTTTCCTTGACATACTCAGGTACCGCATTGAAAAACCACAGGCAGTCGTCGGAACGATACGCCTCAGGCGCGCGCATTTTCCCCGGTGTGTGCTCAAAAGGCTTTACCACATGAAGCGCCCCGCCGCTCGAGCACTGCCCGGTCAGCATCAGTTCCAGGCGCTCGCGCGAAAGCTCGGGAATATTGCAGGCGGTTCCCACTATGTCCTGCACCGAATCGCGGAATCCAAGGCCGTTTCGTTCTCCTTGATAGATAAAGCTTGCGCTGCGGCTCCAATTGAATGTCATCAAGCAGTTGTATGCCGTCCATACGTTTATCGAGCTGTTGAACAGGGGATCGGGAGTTTCAGCCCTGAAATTGCCCAGCATCCCATGCCAGTGGTCTTTCACCTTTTCCAGTTCTTCGGCCGCGCGGGCCGGCGTGGCAATATCGCTGAGCGCCGCCTTTCCCTCAACTTCCGCCCTGCCGACGCCAAGCAAAACCAGGATCTCCTTTGACTCTCCCGGCTGAAGATTGAGTTCGACATGGAATGTGCCGCAGGTATTGCCGCTGTACGCGAGGCTGTTGCGGCACCTTCCTTCGACCGCAAACCGCGGGGCGTGATAGCCGCGATACACGCCGATTGCCTCTTCGCGGTCGGTGTCAAAGCCGATGATCGGGGCGCCTGAAATGGCCATGAAAGCGTCCTGGCGGCCGCCTTTGAGAATATCGCCGGCGTTATAGTCCAGTTTGTCATGGATGGATACGCCGATGATGTTTTCGACACGGCGCGAGGCGGCTATAAACTGGCTGTACTGAAGGTTGATGAGATCCTGATCGGTGTTCCACTGGCTGGCGAATTCGCAATACGTGAAGACCGAAAGCTTTCTGGGAACATTCGATTTATTTGCGAGTTTCAGCATCCAGCACTCGAATTCTTTTCCGAGAGGGACAAAATATGTTGATTCGGATTCAATGCCGCGGTACGCGCTATTGATGACGGTATAGCCGGTCCCGTGGCGGCATGTCGAGGAATATTCCGAAAGATCCGCGCCCACCGGCTGCCAGGCCGCCGACCAGAATTGTCCGGTTTCATTGTCGCGGATATAGAAATAGCGGCCGGGCTCGTCGAGCGGAACGGCGTTGGGTCTGAACCTGACAAACCTGCCCTCCTTGGCGGTCTGATAAAAGCTGTAGCCGCCGGCATGATTGGTGATGATGCCGCCGTAGCGTGTGGTGCCGATGTAGTTGCTCCATGGACGGGGCGTGTCAGGCTGGTCAATGACATACTCCATCCGCTCGTCGTCGAAATGCCCATATTGCATGCTCTATCCTCCGCTGTTTGAAATGGTACGCCTTTGCAACGCGTGATAAATATAGTGACGATGCCTATTCAATCGGCTTTGGAATATACAATATACACAATGTCGGTGTCCTTTCATCGCGCGCTCATTCTTCCCGGCCACGGGTGTTGTGTTTATCACAATCCCGTCGTGAACATGCTTCCGGACAGCGTGGAAAACGCTCATGTTGTATCGGCAGAGGGGCTGACGATACTCAATGACGGCTATAACGCGCATTTTGACCTGCGGAGCCAGCGGGAGCTCTGCCGTCGTTACGCCGCAAAAATGCTAGATGTGGCTAAACTTTCCACAGGGATCCGTTTCCTGCCCGGCCGAAATATTCAGGTTCAGCCGAAGCGGACGGCGATATCCTGTCCGGCCGTATTTTCGCTTGACGGGAGACGGGTTCCGGAGCCGGACCTTAACAACTCATTGATATATTTGACTATTTCGAATAATAACAGCCAGAAAAACAGTCTTTGGAACCTGGTTCGGCAGGTTCCATAATCCCTGAATTCTGTGACCATTGGGGGACGCCTGTTGAGATATGCATCCGTGTGCAAGGACGGAACGTGGAGTGGACGGTGACGGAGGCGGCAAAACCGGCATAATTGTATCGGTAAGCGCCGCACACACGTTGAGGCAGTACTTACCGCATCATTTTGCAAAATAGTCTTGACTTTTCCGCATTATTGTCTATTTTAGTCATATGCAGGCGTTACCTTTATTCAGAAATCGTCTGGGATCTACGGAAAAAAATGGTTTTCCTGACCGGGCCGCGTCAGGTCGGTAAAACTTATCTTGCCAAAAGCATACAGCCTGAGTTTAAAAAAAGCGTTTATCTGAACAATGACGATACACACCGCAATCGAGGTAAAAATTTCAGATACCGCGCCTGACCGCAGTCTTGCATATTTCAGCAGGAAAATTCCGGGTTTGAATGCCGTTCAGCTTGTGCATAACTTCAGAAACGAACACCTCTCCGACACTATTCGTATCGCTCCCGCGGCAGAGTGGCTGGCACAGCTTGCCGCCTGAATGGCATACACCTGAAAACCGCGGCAGAAGGTCAAATGCAGGCAGAGGACACCACAATGTGTTGTTGAATAAATATTGCTCAGTGCAGCGACAAATATTTATACTTCCCTTATGCCAAAATGGAACGAATTCCAACCGAGCGATTTTGAATATGATTATGAACGTGATGAGCTGCATGCGCATCATATAACAGTGAAAGAAGCCGTTCAATGTTTTTACAACCCTTTTAGCATCAAGCGGAATAAAAGTTTTAAGGACCGATTTAAGCTTATCGGACACACCGATAGCGGAAGAAAATTGATTGTCATTTTTCAGCTTAAGAGGCATAATGTTGTTAGGATTATCACCGGTTGGGAGGCATAAGCAGTATGGGCAAAATACGGAATATCAAGACGTCCGCAAAAGATATTGCTATTGATGAAATCGTCAAAAAGCAGGCGTTTGATGAATCAGCATGGGAAAGCCCCATGGAGACGGAGACAAAATCGAAACCCACCTCCATACGGTTGAGTACGCGGACAATCCAGCGAGCTAAATTTTTCGCACGCGTTCATCGTCAGCGCGGCTACTTAAGCTGGTTGAAATCCATTATTGAAGATCGAATTAATACGGAATATGAAATGTATAAACGCTTGCAGAAACAAACTGTTCATAGACCACGGCGGTAATCCAGCCACTAGGCGTCATCCGCCTTCAACATCAAAGAAGGAGCCGGAAAAATCACCGCTGATGCTGGGGATATAATAACATATAGTTCCGCCACACCACTCCCTCATTCCCCCACTCCCCCATTCCCTCACCGCACCATTATCATCACCTTGGCCTTGGCATACTTTTCCGCGACAAGACGATAGATATACGGCCCGGCCGCCACGGACTGTCCATACTCAGTCAGCCCGTTCCACCTTACCTTGTACCATCCCGGCTCCATTGGAACATCGGGCTTCATAAGCCGTGTCACCAGCCTGCCCTGCAGGTCATACACATTCAGCGATACCCTGGTCCTCACCGGCAGGTCAAATTGTATTGTCGTATACCGCCTGAACGGGTTTGGATAGTTTCCGTATAATTTGAACGCCTTCGGATATATAAAGCCCGGCTTCACTTTCACCGGTCCATAGGTCTCCTTGCCCATCTTCATGCCCCACGCTTCGAGCGTGTACTCGTATAAGATATCGTTAAACACCTTGTAGTCGACGAAATAGTAATTGCGCGGGCCGACCGACGTGCCGCCCGGCGCGCCCTTCAGCATGCTCTGCGTCACCCGCACCCATGCGGTATCTTTTATGCCTATCTTGCCCTGCTTATAGAGCTTGCTTGCGTGGTCGAGAAGCGTATCGGCCACCGTCGTGTCAATCGCCCGCGCAAGGCTGTCGATAAATGCCGGCGCCACACGGCGGTTGAGATAAAAGCCCAGATGCTCATGCTCGCTCTCGGTACGCCAGAACAGCGTGTCGTTGTTGTTGCCCGGACGCGCGTAGAACTCGCTCAGGGTCACGGCAAGATCCTTGTCCCCGGAGATATACACATACAGCGGCTTGCAGATGATCGTGTCAAGCTGCATTATCAAATACTTGTTCACCGTATTAAGATAGCAGTTATACTGGTAGCCTTCGAGTATCCGCGAAGTATCGCCGGTGGCGCCGTGCCAGAACACGAACTGAGGTTTCTGGCTGGAGGTGTAGTTCTTGACCTTTATCACCGGGTAGAACCGGCAGGTATCGTCGGCGCCGGTGTTGGCGTGTATCCTGAAATGCACGGTGTTTGGATGAGAGGTATTGGGTCTGACCACCCACGCGCCTTCGCGTTCGTTGAACCCGTCGTTGTTCAAATCGCCGGGGTCATCGGTCACCGCCGAGCCTGTCACCATGGTGAGCGGCCTGATGAACTGCACGCCGTTGGCGACGGAATCTGTGTAGTTGCTGTCAATGCCATTACGTATGATATCCATGTAAAACGCAATCTCTACCGGGCTGTCGGCAGTAGTCCAGTTCGTGGTGTTGCTCGCTGTACCGCCGAAGCGGAATTCGGTGCGAGAGTTGCTGCTATCCGTATACGTCAGCGTATCGCTGCCTATCCATGGTTGGGCGGTAAAATAGCCATCGCGATCTCGGTGTCCAAGAAACACAACCGACATATCCTGCAGATCCGCTGCCGTAAAGCCGGCGCGCAGTCTCTGTTTCGACAGCCACGTCGTCTCGCTGGCGCTGTTTATCTGCGTCCACGCGGAACGCGTCGCATTCAGGTCGCTTGAATAGCCGCTGATACTGTCGTAACGGAAAACCTGTCCCGTAGGATACACCGTATACTGCGTGCGGATATAATATGCTGAATTAATATATCGGTTGTTGAGCAGCAGCCTCATGCGCGTACCGGAACTGTCGAGTATGGTATAGCCCACCGAGGCCGCCACATTATTGCTCGCTTGAGCACTATCTTGATTATAGGAAAACGTTCCCAGCCCGTAGTCATTACCTACGGTTGTCACATTAAGGTTTCCCGTGGAATTGGTATCCGCCGCGGCGGTATTGGGCGATGTGTACGACGACTTGAACCAATACACTTCGCCGTCGAACGCACTGTTGAGCGCCATTTTCCACGCAAGATAGAACTGATTGGCGTTTTGGCTGCCAAACGTAGTGCTGTTGACGTTACGCGTATAGACATAGTCAGTCCCCGCGTTCGTCAGCACCCCGCTGTACAGACGTTTCGTCGGCCCGGTGCGCATATTCGCCAGTTGATTATTATCATCGATACATATCCATTTTCCGTCCGCCGTCACCTGCTTATTGAATCCCACCCACAAAATGTGGTTTGTCTGGTCGAGTTTGGTGTAATAGTCGGTGTTATACACCATAGCCTGCCAGTCGTACCATACATACGCGGCCGGATTGCTCGACCAGTAATTGGTCACCTGGAAGACCGGGAAATTGCGGTTATAGGTTCCGCCGTCGAGCGCAAACTGCACCGTCCCGTTGTTGTCCGCGCGCACCTGGTACACGCCGTCGGCCGGCCGCCACCCGTTATGGTATATGCCCCGTATCGTCTTCTCGTCGAGCTGTTCCTCAGAGTAATACCGCACGTCGTCGATAAGGCCGGTGAGCCCCTTGCCGATGCCGAGATTGATTGTCGTAACGCCCACTTCGCCGCGCATCTGGTAGTACTTATCCGGCTCGCCGTTCACATAGAGTTTCACGGCCGACCCATGATAGTCGTAGCTTGCGGCAACGTGATACCACTTGTTGGTGGTCGACATCTGCGTCGCGCCGGTCGCGGTCACGTTGCCCAGCTTCAACTCAAGCTGCTGTGAGCCGTTGGTGCCGAAATACCATCCCTTGTTCGCTGCCGCCTCATATTTGTGCATGAACCGGACGTTGTTCATTGTCGCCGTTGGTCTCACCCATGCCATGACCGTAAATCCCCACGTGCCGTCGAAGCATCCGCAGTCGCCGGCGTCAGCCACCTGCACGCTGTCGGAGCCGGCCAGTTGCAGCGCGCCGCCGAGCTTCCCGCCTGTCGCCTGCCACGTGCCGCCGCTTCTGCGGCCCGGGCAGTAATTGCCCGAATAGTCGTACACCGAATCGCCGCTTGTCTCATCGAGCTTCCACCAGCCTTTCATCTGGTCTTCCCACGAGCGTTCGGTGCGCAGGCCGCCGAACTCAAATTGCAGGGAGTCGGGATAGATATACTCGTGGGCCGCCGCATGCGTCAGTGAGAAGGTGTCGTTCCAGTTCGTATGTCCGAAATCAATCATGAAATAGAACATGTCGCGCTCGTTCGCGGCCACGCCGTAATCATTGTCCTGATAGCCTGCATACACCGGCGATGATCCCGTGTTGGTGTAATACGCTTCGAGCCCGGGAAGCGTGTCCATTTTGGCAAACAGCAGGTCGTGCGCATTGTCGCCGTCGTCGCCAAGAAGAATATAGGGCGTATTGCCCTGGTTGGCGTCTTTTCCCTTTGCCACAACCGTTCCGCTTTTTGCCCTGCTCACGTAGTATCGCAGCGTATTTGTGCCGCTGCCGCTTGCGCGCGTCACGGTCGACGTTACATACATTTTTCCCGAGCCGTACACGGTGTAGTCGTTGAGAAAATTCAGGCCCGAAAGCGTCACGTTCTGGCGCAGCCGGGCAAACAGTCTGCTGGTGTCTATAACCGAAAGTGTTGCGCCCGAGGCATTATACGACGAGGCAGAACCGTAATCAACGTTAAAAAGGTTATATGTGCTTACCTGGTTTGACCCGCCGTGCATCGAATCGGTGGAAAGCCAGCTTATGCCAGCCCCGTTGGCTTCGCGAAATACCAGGCTCCAGTCGCTGCACGATACAAGGCATGTGTCGCCGCTCCCGCCCTCGGTATAGCGGATGGTCAGCGGCAGGAGGCGAACATCAGGGACCACCGTCACCATCGACGCGTCGGATTTCTGGGAGTGGTAGCAGAGCTTGATCCAGTCGGCGGAGCGGGCGGTATGCTCAATGCGGACTTCATCCCCCCAGCCGTCCCAGAAATAATTCCACCCACTCGAGGGACGGCCGAAGAAAAGAGTATCGGTGCTTGACGCGTTCAAGTTGCTGCATGAGCTCAGCGTTATTTCGCTTCCCGAAACAGTGCCGCAGGTAGAGCCGCCTTTTGTCAATGTACGCGCCGTGCCGTCAACGTACATATACCCCTTGCCCGCGCTGCGATCCCATACGGCCGACGCAAGATGCCATGCGTTATCATTATATCCGGTCGTGTAAAATCGCGCGCTGTTCGCTTCAGAACCACCTCCGATGTTGAACCCTGGAACGCTGTTCGTCGCATAAGCGTCAAAACCCAAGCGATAACCGGCTGCGTGGGACCACATGCCGTGCGCAATCAGCCAGCGTTCCGCCGCTGTGCTTGCCGACGTTTTGAACCATGCATATACCGTAAGGCTGCTGTTAGATGGCGGCCGTGCCGACTCTGCCAGACCAAGCCGTATATGATAAGGATCCCCCTCCCCCCCGAAACTCCGTCCTCTGCCTATTACCGATGCGCCCTCTGTGGTACCACTGTTGGTACCGTGTGTTCCCCCTGCGGTCGCATCATTCAGACTGCCGCTGAAATGCCACACGCCCGCAAACCCGTTATCCACGTCAAACACATACTGCGGATACGACATAGTATTCACGTTGTCTTTTCCGTAATACATTCTGATATACTGGGTGCTGTTGTTGGCTTTCACCGTGTCCATGAGCACCCAGATTTCGGCGGTATCGACATTGTTGCTGCCGTCCACCCAGCGTTCGATTTCGTAATAAAGGCGGGCGCCGAGTGACGAGGTGAACCGGATATCCTTCCCCCCGGCCTTGGTGGAGGCAAAGTCGCTGAAGGTTCCCGGATTAAGCCGCACGAGCATGGGGAAATTGGTCACGTTGGCGCTCATGCCGGCAGTCGTGGTGTTCACCGTGATAAGGGCGCTGTTTGGCCACAGGTTGAGCCGTTCGCTTATGGTGACGGCCTTCTGGGTTGGACGCTGGGTCTGGTAGCTTAGCTTTATCCAGTTGGTGTCATGGGCAACAAATGAGACCCGCGGCTCGTCGATAATGCCCTGGAAATAAATATCCATTCCACCTGGCCACCCACTTCCCTTGTACGACCCTATACGCCAGTATCCGTTGTAGTTCTGCGATGTGGTGTTGGCATTCGTGCCAATGCGCACGCCGTCAATATAAAAAATCATGCCGTTGCTGGAAATACTTCCGGCGGCATGATGCCACTGACCGTCTTTATATGTGTTCGCAGATATTATTTCATAATAACCACTATTATACACCCCAAATCGCACCTTTCCATCGGTTGCGACACGGATTTGCCGGTCGAAAGCTCCGCTTGTAGTACCTGTCTGGTCGGATTCGAACCCTATAACTTTCGCCCCGTATGCCGTCGAAGTTTTGAACCAGGCAGAGATAGTGAATACCGTAGGATTATTAAATGACAACGCGGTGGATATATAGTTATCAGTGCCGTCAAACGTAACCGCAGTTCCTATGATGCCTGCCGCCGTATCACCGGCGACAGTACCCTGTGCGGTACCATTATTGCCATAGCCGCTCGCATCAGTCATAGTTGCGCCGGCTGAAGGCGTTTGATTCAGGTGCCACACGCCCCGAAACCCGTCCGCGGTGTCAAACACCAGCCTGCCGTCGGAGCGGCTTATGGTATCCCCGCCATAATACATTAATATTTTAGTGAGGCTGTTGCCGTAGATGGTGTCTACCCTCACCCAGACTTCCGCGGTGTCGTTGTGGTTTGCTTCATCAACCCACCGCTCGATTTCATAGTTGAGATGCGTGCCGTCGAGCTTGGCGAACCGTATGTCCTTGCCGCCGTTGGAAGTAAGCGGGAAATTGCCGAACGTGCCCGGCCGCAGGCGCACCAGGAGCGGGAACTTGGTAACCGTGCCTGATATATTCGCGCCGCTTGCCGTGGTGTTGATGGTGATGGTGTCGTGGTAGCTCCACCGCGAATAATCTTCGTTGACTACAATGCTTCTCACCAGCTTGTCGTCGCTGCGCTGGTTCATGTAGCAGAGTTTGATCCAGTCTTTGCTGCGAACAACACTCTCCACGCGGACTTCGTCGAGGATACCGTTCCAGTCGCGGTCCGTGTTGCCTGAGCGGTTGCCGATATAGAGGTTATATGCTTTATCGCTGAGCCTCTCCCCGGCTCCGTCTTGCAGCGACGTCAGCGCCGTGATTGAATCCCCGTTGCTATACAGGCCGACGGTTGCATTCTGCGGGGACCCTGTCCACGTCATTGCAACGTACTTCCAGGTGTTATATGCCGCAGAACCGTTGTTCGCAAATCGCTGCAAATCAGTAGTCGTATAATCCACGTACCAGCGTATATCGCCGTCGGCATCGTTGCTTACCATGGCGAATGCCGGGCCGGTGGTACCGTTGGGCGACTTGTCGATTATGCTGCCGCCGTTCTCGCCGTCGTTGAACGCCATCACCCACGCCGATAAAGTCTGCGTCGTCATGCTGTCGAACTCCGGATCAGAGCCGCAGTTGATGTACTTGTTGTCCGCGTCGGCGCGCCACACAAGCCCGCCGCAGATATAGCCCGTCGTGTCGCAGGTGCTGGTGTTGTGGCTCATGGTTCCGTGGTTCTGGCCAGTTGCATCAACAACTGTCGTATTGTCAGCATTGTCGTCGAGATGCCACACGCCGCGAAAACCGTTCGCCGTATCAAACACCGCGCCGCCGTTGCTTTCGCTGGTCACGCCGGTCTTGCCCCAATACATCTTGAACTGCGTGGTATCATTGCCTTTCACCGTGTCGAGTTTCACCCATATCTCGGCTGTGTCAAGGGCCTTGTTAGTGGGGTGGTCGACCCAGCGCTCTATTTCGTAGCTCAGAACTGTGCCGTTCATCTTGGAGAAGCGGATATCAGCCCCGCCGGGAAGCGTGTTGGGAAAATCGGCGAAATTATTCGGATTGAGGCGTATCAGCACAGGAAAGTTTACCTGCGATGAATTGACGCCGGCGCCCGAGGAGCGGGTGTCGAGTGTTATGGTGGCGTTAAAGGGCCACGATGTATAGTCGGTGTCGGCGGGGGGAGGGGGAGGCGGGTATTTCACTAGGGTCTGATTGGTTTTCTGGTTCTCGTAGCAGAGCTTGATCCAGTCGGCGGAACGCTCCACTGCTTCCACCCGCACTTCGTCAAGGTATCCGTTCAGATGTGAGTCGCCATTATAAAGCGCCCCTAAATACAGAAAA
>Ga0129299_1000683_pt1 | contig 22090 bp, 25 predicted proteins | sample ConPoolayeCmetaG_FD_94477 | JGI IMG/M metagenome (GOLD analysis project Ga0129299, IMG submission 94477) | Hot spring microbial mat communities from California, USA to study Microbial Dark Matter (Phase II) - Cone Pool mat layer C metaG ...
CGACAGGCTCAACACACCGCTTCAGGCGGCGTGGACATATCACTCGGCGGATATGCCCTGCGCCGCCTTCACGCCAGTTTCCACGCACGTATTCGCATCCACCCCAACTGCGGAATTTAGGATAAAAAAATTGCAAAGCGTCGAACGCGGGCTGCGATGCATATGCAAGGATTTTTTCGTCGCTCGCTTCTCATCCCCTGAGCGGCTGCTTCGGCGCGTCCGGCCCCTTTGTATTCAGCACATCAGCCACCATTTTCAGCAGCGTGTTTTCCTTGAAGGGTTTCTGCAGAAAACCCGAAATACCTTTCGTGAGTACCTTCTGCGTCCGTTCGCTCACGTCGTAACCGGTCGCCAGTATCGCCTTGACATGGGGATTAATTTTATGCATCTCCGTGAAGCACTCCGAGCCGTTCATGCGCGGCATAATCATGTCGATGATGACACAGTCGACGGCAGCGTGGTTTCGGCGGTAAAACTCGACCGCTTCTTTTGCCTCGCCGAAGGCGGTTACCTGATAACCGAAATCGTTGAGAATGGTCTGATAGAGTTGCCGCACAATCGGCTCGTCGTCGACCACCACGATATGCCCTTTTCCCTTTTCAGCCGCCGGTGAAACATCGGCGTGTACTGCCCCTCGCGGTGGTTTAACCGCCGCCGGCTGCGCTTCACGCAACAGCGGCAGGTACACCGTAAAGATGGTGCCCGTGCCCACCTCGCTGTCGGCATGAATATAACCATTGTGGTTTTTTACGCATCCGTAGACACTGGAAAGGCCGAGCCCCGTACCTTTGCCGACCTCCTTAGTTGTGAAAAACGGCTCGTATATATGCGCGAGCGTTTCACGATCCATGCCGGTTCCGGTGTCTTTCACTTGCAGAATGAGATACTCGCCGCTTTTCATTGAAAAGCGCACCGAGCGTGTGTCGTCCTGGCGGATGATGGTCGTCGATGTCTGGAATGTCAGCGTGCCGCCGTCGGGCATCGCGTCACGGGCGTTTAACGCCAGGTTGATAAGGGCGTTTTGTATCTGGGTGGGATCGCCCATGATCATCGGCGGATCGGCGGTAAGGTTTTGAAGAATCTGTATCCGCTTGTCGATAGTCCGCTCGAGAAGCTGGATGACTTCTGAAACGACCGCATGCACGTTGACCGGAACGAGCTGGTATGTGCCTTTGCGGGCGAAAGCGAGAAGCTTGCCGATAAGGTCGGAGGCTTTTTCGGTCGCGTTGGTTATAGTCTCGATGTATGATGCGAGCTTGGGCTCTTTTTGGGCGAACGTCCGGCGGATGATGTCGATGTAGCCGCTGATGCCGGCAAGCATGTTGTTCAAGTCGTGCGCCATTCCGCCCGCAAGCTGTCCCAGCGCATCCATCTTTTGCGACTGGTAGAGCATTTCCTCCAGGCGCCGCTTTTCTTCGATATCCTGGATATGGGTGGAAAATTTCAGCGCAAGCGCGCACTGGGCGGAAAAAATGCGGTACAGGTCGATATTTTCGGCGGGCGAGGTGCGGAACAGCACCACACAGCCCTTCGGCGCCCTGTCAAGGATGATGGGATAGGAGATGATCTGGCGGATGTTGCCTGCGCGGGTCAGCTGTGCCGCAGCTTCTTCGTCGAGCTGGCCCGCGTAAAATTCCTGAACCGATCGGCACTCATAGGGCTCGCAATCCATAATCTGCCGGGCGAACACACTGCCGGCCTGAATGCGGTAGCGCGAGCCGGGGGAGAGGGGAAGGCGGGAAAAAACCGTGTCTTTGAGCGCCTGCGTGGAATACGATGCGCCGCGAATCTCATACGACATGCAATCGTCGCTGAATACCACGATACACACAAACAGGGAGTCGGATATTTCCTGCGCATAGTCGCAGACATGCTGGCAGATTTCCCGATCGGTGGTCGTGCCGGCAAGACTCGCGAGGCTGTCGCCGATCATTTGCAGCTTGTCGCGTTCCTCGAGAACTCGCCTGACCGAAAACGCGGCGCCGTAACGTTTCAACGCATAAAACGAGACGGCGGACATGATGCACATGCTTAACGCGCCCAGCCGGGGCATATGTTCCATGCCGAGGGGAAGCGCAAGGATATTGGAGGGAAATATGACCGCGCAGCTTATTAGGCCGCCCAACGGAATGAGAAACGCCTCAGAGCGGGGATTGGTCCGCGATTGTATGATACATGCAACGGCCGGCATCACCCACGCGGCCATGATTGCCGCGGCGATGACCGCACAGGCAATGCCGGGCACGTACCGGTAATCATACGACGACACCGTGAACTGCGCATACATTAGCGATGGAACGGCCAGCGACAAGACGTAGATGACGCCCATGGCGGCGCACAGTGAATACAGAGCACTACGGCCGTGGCGGAAACGGTTTTGGGGTGCCGCAACCGAATTGTAGAGCGTGATCATCAAATGAAAGGAGAAACAGGGCACGCATAAAAACAGCGGCGACAGCGCGATGGCCGTCCGCAAAAGCGCCTGCTCACCGAGGTACGGCCGAAGGGATGCGGTCAGGAAGTCTTTCAGGCTCCACAAAAAAACCGAGCCGAGGAACAAGGCGAACGCGCGCGCGGTTCTCGAAAGGTGGTAACGTCCCGATAAGAGCGCGATACACACAAGGCAGTATGCCGCGGTAAAGATGAAGACGAAATGGTAAAAATTTGCCAGCAGGATGTCTCTCATATAAATATGACCGGCATCGTGCCTGAACCGCCGGTCATATTATGATACCAATTCGGGATTGAAATGTAAACGGTTATCGTGAGATATCAGCCAAACCGGCCGCGATCTTCACCCGTCCTTTATGAATATGCGACACGGAAAATAACTTTTTCTTGTCTCGCCGCTGTGGAAACAGCTAATTTTGAGAACTATCAGAGCCCATATTTTTTTTCGGATGGAATATGCAATCCCAGGTTCTCAAGCTGTTTATGGATTCATTCGGCGCACAGCCGACGGTGATGTCCCGCGCGCCGGGACGCGTTGAGGTGCTAGGCAATCACACCGATTATAATGAAGGCTTTGTGCTGTCGTGTTCGATCGACCGGAAGGTGTATGCCGCGGCGTCACCATCGGCCGACGGGGAGACATTCGAGCTGGTATCGGGCCAGTTTCCCGAGGTTGTGCGGCTGGGCGATCCGGCGCGCCGCAGCGTTCAGAAATGGATCAGGTATCCGCTGGGCGTATATTCCGTGTTAAAACAGGGCGGCTATCCTGTCCTGCCGTTCAGGCTGGCGATACAAGGGGATGTGCCGCCGGGCAGCGGTCTGTCGTCATCAGCAGCCCTTGAGGTGGCCACGGCGTTGTGCCTCTGTGCCCTGAACGGTATTCATATCGAACGGGTGGATCTGGCGAAAATCTGCCAGCGCGCCGAAAATGAGTATGTCGGCGCCAACTGCGGCCTGCTCGATCAGTTTTCCACCCTTCTGGGGCAGAAAGATCGCCTGCTGTTCATTGATTTCCGTACACTCTCCTACCGCACGGTGCCGTTGTCGGCGCGCGATCTCTGCCTTGCCATCACCGCGTCAGGCGTCACCCACTCGCTGGTCGAGTCGGCATATAACTCACGGCGGCAGGAGTGCGCCAGAGCCGCCGATTATTTCGCCTCCATCGATCCCAACGTGAAGACGCTGCGGGACGTGAGCATGGAGATGCTCGAGGAGCATGAGGGGAAACTTGACGCGGACACCTATAGACGCGCGAGGCATATTGTGGGCGAAAACGAGCGGGTGCTTGCCGGGATAGAGCTATTGGAAAAAGGTGACCTGCCGGCGTTCGGCCGCATGCTCTATAAATCGCACGAAAGCTCCCGGCTGAATTTCGAAAATTCATGCCCTGAGCTCGATACGCTGGTGGGTATCGCACGGACAATTGACGGGGTTTACGGGGCACGGCTCACCGGCGGCGGATTTGGCGGGGCGATGCTCTCGATGCTTGATATGGCGGCGAAGGATAGGTTTGAAGAGACGATCGTCAGTGAATACAAGGCGGCCGCCGGCCGGGACACGAAAGTGCATTTTGCCGTCAGCGCAGACGGGGCGGACGTGGTGACGAAATAATGAAGATATATGCAGGGTCTTTTAACACAAAGAGCAGAGGAGGTTTTATTATGCGAATGGGGAAACGTGCAGGCTGTGTGATGATGGTGCTCATAGCAGGTGCCGTCCTGAGTCGAGCTGAGGCAAGTGACGGATGCTTTGGAAAAGGGAATATGCTGCTCGACGCGGGTATCGGTATATGGCCGTTCATTCCGGCCGCGCATTTCGAAGTGGGCGTACATGACATGGTGTCGGTGGGCGGCGCATCAGGCCTCGTAATTCCGTGGATTGACATTCCGATACTCGCCCGCGGCGCGTTTCACCCGTTCAATCTGCCGGTGCTCGTGGACAAGATTCCGGTTCGGGACAAGCTCGATACGTATGCGGGAATTGTGGTGGGGTTGTCTATAAGTCCGGGGGAATCCTACCCCGTATGGCCGACGATCGGAGAAATTATAGGCGTGCGGTATTACGTCTCGGAAAAGTTCGGCTTTTACGCCGAAGAATGTCTCGCCGGTCCGGGGGAAGATCTGGGATATATTTCCGGCGGGATTACGCTCAAATTGAAATAGGTTCTCTTCACTCTTGCGAGTCGGCCACGAACGGCATGAGCTTGGCGCGCGATTGGGGGTTCTTGAAGAGTTTCCTCAGTGAGCGGTCGCGGATAAGCCGGACGCGTTCGCGGGTGAGATGCAGTTCGTTGCCGATTTCTTCAAGCGTGAACTGGCGCGAGAAATTGAGGCCGTAATACATCCGCAGGATCCGCTCTTCCCGTGCGGTGATGTTCTGCATGACGCTGTCGATGATTTTGGCCAGCTCCAGCCGTTCGCTCTCTTCGTTCTGGTTGGGGTCCTCTCCCAGCACGTCCTTCATGGTCTTCGCGTTGTCGTCATCGCCTTTGTCGGCGCCGATGGGCGCGTCGAGCGATACGCCGCGAAGCTTGTCCATCACTTCGACAATCTCCTGTTCGTGCTCCTTGAATTCATCCATCATGATGGTCTTGTTCCAGTCGCCGCAATTGCGGTCGAGCGTCTGGCGGAATTTATTGACTAAGGCAATTTTATTGGGCGGTATGCGCACGGTGCCGGCCTGCTCGAACAGCGCCCGCTGGATCGACTGGCGTATCCACCACACGGCGTAGGAGATGAATTTCACGTTCATTGCCATGTCGAACCGCCGCGCGGCTTTCAGGAGCCCGATGTTGCCCTCGTTGATAAGTTCCAGGTAGCTCAAGCCGCGGCCGCGGTAGCGGCGGGCGACACTCACGACAAAACGGAGATTGGCGGTGACCAGCTTGTCGGCGGCGCCCGCTGTGCCGTCCTGCACGGCTTTCACCAGTTCCCGTTCCTGCTCGTCAGTGAGCACTTCAAACCGGTTAATGTCTCTAAAATACAGTGATTCCGCCCGTGTCGCCATCGGGTCCTTTTCTCCCGGCTTTTATGTTCCCGCCGTATTCGCCATATTGAAAACACTCTCAACGCTTAATCGCTTTAAAATCCTTAGCAATCTGCCCGCCGTCCCCGCCATAGGGAATACACCTCAGGTAATCCTATTCCGGTTCAGGCGGCAAGCCCGGTTCGCGCGACGGCAGGGATAGTACGACGATTCCCGACTCTGATACAAAATATTTTTTCCTGTCTTCCTCAAGATCAAAACCTATTTTAGCTCCGGCAGGAATGCGCAGGTTTTTATCTATAATCGCCCTGCGGATATGTGCCCGTTCGCCTATCTCGACGTCATGAAACAAAATCGAATCTTCCACGACCGCAAAACTATGCACGCGGACACTACGCGAGAGCACTGATCTGATGACGCGTCCGCCGCTGATGATACAGCCTCCCGATATGATGGAGTCGATGGCTTCTCCCCGCCGTTTTTCCTGCCCCTCTCCCGAAAATACGAATTTTGCCGGCGGCGTCTGCCCCGGCGCCGTCCGCATCGGCCACTGTTCATTATACAGGTTGATTTCCGGTACCACGTCTCTCAGCGTCATGTTCGCGCGATAATACGCCTCAATCGTTCCCACGTCCTCCCAGTAAATGCTCTGCTGGGCCGATTCGCCCGGGATCCGGTTATTGGAAAAATCGTACACATATATGGGATAATCGGGAAAGATCTTCGGGATGACATCGCGGCCGAAATCATGCGATGAATTCTTCAGCGATGCGTCGTTATACAATTCGCGTACCAGGAAATTCCGGTTGAAAATATAATTGCCCATGGATACCAGGGCCATGCCGGGGTTGCCGGGAATACAGCGGGGCGCGGCCGGCTTTTCCTCAAAACCAATCATGCGCCAGTTGTAGTCAACTTCGATGACGCCGAATTTGTTCGCCGCCTCTTCGATCGGTTTCGGTATCGCGGCAACGGTGCCTACCGCGCCCACGCGCCGATGAAAATCCAGCATCTGCGAAATATCCATCTTATATATATGATCGGCGCCGAACACGGCCACGTAATCCGGATTTTCGTCTTCAATGAGGTTGATGTTCTGAAAGACCGCATCCGCCGTCCCCTCATACCAGCGCCGGCCGGTCCGCATTTGCGCAGGCACCGGATCGATATACTGACCCAGCATCCGGTTGAGGTTCCACCCGGTCGTCAGATGTTTTATCAGAGAATCAGCCTTGAACTGGGTCAGGACCTTGATTTTAAAAATACCCGAATTGATAAAATTATTCAGGACAAAATCAATAATGCGGTACTTGCCGCCGAAATGAACGGCAGGCTTGGCCCGTTCTTTGGTCAGCGGGTACAGGCGCGATCCTTCACCGCCGGCCATAATCATGCCAAGCACATTCGGGTATCCGACGCTGGAACGTGAAGTAAGCATAGTAAAGAGGATAAACGATTAAACAGCGTTACGATAGTATGCTATGTGAAAATATATTTACTGCCGAACCCAAACAATATCGAACCGATATTCTGTTCGAACCCGCAATGGCGGGCGGCGGTCGTACGTCACACTCTTCAGCCAGGCATGCATTATTTTTTTTGCGCATGATACCAACGGCCATATTCCTGCTGTGTGTCTTTCTCGGCACGGGACACACCTGTGCCGATACCCTCTCCACGCCGGCGAAACGCGTGGTGGTCGTCATTCCGGTGGCCGGCGATGTGGAGCCGGCGATGGCGGCACTTATCGCGCGGGCGATTCGGGAGAACGCCGCGCGGCCCGACGCGCTCTTTGTGCTCGAGATGGACACATTCGGCGGCCGGGTCGACGCGGCGCTGCAGATTGCCGATACGCTCCTGCACGTCAAAAACGGCCAAACCATCGCATTTGTCAAAAACAAGGCCATCTCGGCCGGTGCGCTGATTGCGCTGGCCTGCAACAGGCTGGTGATGAAACACAACACGACTATCGGCGACTGCGCCCCTATCGCGATATCGCAGGAAGGACCGAAGATGCTGGGGGAGAAATTCCAGTCGCCGCTGCGGGCTCAGTTCCGCACCATGGCGAAACGAAACGGCTATCCCCAGACCTTAGCCGAGGCCATGGTGAGCGAGGGCATGGTCGTGTACCGGGTGGAGTTTCCCGATACGGTCGCGTATCTCGATTCGGTCGAATTCTCGGAACTGCCTGCGGAACGGAGGAACCAGGCTCTGTCGAAAAAGACCGTTGTCGGCGCGGGCGAGCTGCTCACCATGGACGATCAGGAGGCGAAGGAATACGGATTTTCCATGATGAGCGCGGAGAGCGTCGACGAGATGCTCGCGGCGATGAACATCACCGATTATGATTTGATTCGGTTTGAAAGCAACTGGTCGGAGGCGTTTGTCAAATTCATCGGCACGATAGCGCCGATTCTGATGATGGTGGGATTTGCGGCGCTGTATAGCGAGATGAAGACGCCGGGATTCGGCCTGGCGGGAATCGTCGGCATTATCTGCCTCGGGCTGGTGTTTGCCGGGCAGTACCTGGTGGGTCTTGCCGATTACACCGAGCTGTTAATCTTTGCGCTGGGGCTTGTGCTGCTTGCAATCGAGCTGTTTGTCACTCCCGGCTTCGGCCTTCTCGGTATCACAGGGCTGTTTTTCATAGCGGTGGGCATGGTGCTCTCGATGCAGGGGTTTGTGATTCCGCGGCCCGAGTTTCCGTGGCAGGGCCGGCTGTTTGAAAGGAACATCCTGACGGTGCTGGCAAGCTTCGTCGGCTCGTTTGTGCTTATTCTGCTCTTTTTCAGGTTCGTGCTTCCCACGATGTCGAAAGTTCTGCCTGGGCCGTATCTATCGGCCACACTTGCGCAGGCGCATGTCGATTCCGGCTCCAACCTGAAGGTGTCGGCCGGCGATGTCGGGGTGGTGATCAAGCCGCTCAGGCCGTCGGGAAGCGTACGAATCGGCAACACGGTTGTCGACGTGGTGGCGGAGGGTGAATTTGTCGAGACCGGAAAAAGAGTCCGTGTCGTGGAAGTCGCGGGAAATCGAATCGTCGTTTCGGAGGCGGCGGACGCACATGCATGATCCGGTGTTGTTGACAATTATCCTTCAGGCCGTGGGCGTGGCGGTCATTATCGCGGAGTTTTTGATACCATCGGCCGGACTGTTAACGGTTGCCGCCATTGGTATTTTCGGCTATTCGCTGTATATCGTATTTTCTCAGACAACGGTCATGATCGGCGTGGTGTTTCTGCTGGCCGATTTAGCGCTGGTGCCGGTGCTGGTGTTTTTCGGTGTGCTGATGCTGGGCAAATCGCCCATGGCCCTGCGCCAGTCGCTGAGGCGCGAAGACGGCGTGACGTCGCAGGACGCCGGCCTGCAGCATCTCGTCGGATTGAGCGGGACTGTCATCAGCCCATGCAGACCCGCTGGACGGGCGCTTATCGAGGGGAAAAAGTATGACGTGGTTTCCGCGGGAGATTTTTTCGACAACGGCGTCGATATCGTCGTGACCGAAGTGAACGGAAACCGCATCGTTGTCGCCGCAAAAAACAGTTGAAGAACCGGTTCGTATGTCGGCCGTCGTATGCCACGCACACATTTTTACCAAAGGAGCTGGGTATGAGTTTGCCGTTGATTCTCGGAATTCTTCTTGTCGTCGCCGCCATGGTCATCCTGTTCGTCATGATCTCCTACGGCATGCTGTGGCTTCAGTCGATCGTGTCGGGCGCGCGGGTCGGCCTGTGGAATATCGTGTTTATGCGGCTGAGAAAAGTGCCGCCCAAGCTTATTGTCGAGGCCAAGATTATGGCGGTGAAAGCGGGCATTGACATCGACACCTCGGCGCTTGAAGCCCACTACCTGGCGGGCGGAAACGTCATGCGCGTCATCCAGGCGCTTATTGCGGCCGACAAGGCGAATATCCAGCTGACGTTCAAGAAGGCGACGGCCATCGACCTTGCGGGACGCAACGTGCTGGAGGCAGTGCAGATGAGCGTGAACCCGAAAGTAATTGAAACGCCCATGGTGGCGGCCGTGGCCAAAGACGGCATTCAGCTCAAGGCGATCTCGCGGGTGACGGTGCGGGCGAATATAGACCGGCTGGTGGGCGGCGCGGGCGAAGAGACGGTGCTTGCGCGCGTGGGCGAAGGGATAGTGACCACCATCGGCTCGTCGGTCAGCCACAAGCAGGTGCTCGAAAACCCGGATTTGATTTCAAAAACCGTTCTGAAAAAGGGGCTGGATGCGGGTACGGCGTTTGAGATACTCTCGATCGATATCGCCGATGTTGACGTCGGAGAGAATATCGGCGCGCGGCTTGAGACCGACCGTGCCGAGGCTGATAAAAAGATCGCGCAAGCCAAGGCCGAGGAGCGCCGCGCCATGGCAATCGCCATGGAGCAGGAGATGAAGGCCGAGGTGCAGAAAATGCAGGCGAAAGTGGTGGAGGCCGAGGCCCAGGTGCCGCTCGCCATGGCCGAAGCGTTCCGTAAAGGGAATATGGGGATCATGGATTATTACCGCATGAAAAACGTGATGGCCGATACGCAGATGCGCGCCGCTATCGGCGGCGGCGAGAAACCTCAGGGCGGCAGGGAAGAGTAAGCTGGCCATGGATTTTTTTGACAAACTGCTTCCGGTCATTTTTCTTATCATATGGACGCTTCTGGCGGTACAGGGGAGGAAAAAGCGGCCGCGTTCCCGTCCGGCGCCGAAGCCTGCCGGCAGGCGTGATATTGAGCATACGCAGGATGAACAAACGGGGGCCACGCGCACGACCGGCACGCCGAAACGCGGACAGCAGCCGCCGGCACGAGGCTTTTTTGAGTCGCTCAAGGAGGGTGTCGAACAGCTTAGCCGTGAGATTGTCGAAAGCGTGCAAACCGTTCCGGCGCCGGCCGTGCCGGGGCCGAAAAAAGGGGGCGGAGGCGGCCGCGCCGCGTCCGTGCCGCTGCCGCCGGCGGCACACGCCGGGCAGAATTTCCGGGACGGCGCCGAAGCGCAGGACGACGAAATCTCACAGCGGGGGAAGCGAAGCACGCCGGCATTACCGCCGCGGCGCGCGGCCGGAACCCATGCGCGGCCGGTAAAACGATGGCCGCTCACTCAGGCGGTGATATGGTCGGAAATTATCGGCCCGCCCGTATCGCTTCGCCCCCCGACGTTCTATGATTGATGTCCTTCTTAACGGACCATGTCCCGCCACGCTTCGATGCTGCCGTAACTCTTGAATAACCGATGAATAACCTTTTAATCACCGGCGCAAGCGGTTTTCTTGGGCATGCGCTGTGCCGCCATGCGGTTTTGAGCGGAGCATGGAAAGTATTTGGCCTGTACGGAAAACATCCGTTTGCTATGGACGGCGTGGATGCGATACAGGCTGACATTGGCGATGTACGGGCCGTGCGCAACGTGTTTTCCCGCGTCCGTCCCGATGCGGTTATCCACTGCGCCGCAATCTCCCAGCCCAACGAATGCGAGAAGAATCCCGCGCTTTCGCACAGCGTCAATGTCGGCGCCGCATGCGCCATCGCCGGGTTATGCGCCGAACGGCGCTGCGCGTGCGTCTTTACATCGACCGACCAGGTGTTTGACGGCGAGCATGCGCCGTATGATGAGAATGCGGCGGTCGCGCCCCTGCATCACTACGGCAGGCAGAAGGCCGAGGCCGAAAGGAGGATGCGCGAGCTATACCCGGCCACAACAATATGCCGCCTGCCTCTCATGTTCGGCCCGCCTTCGCCGTCATCACATGGTTTTTTTCAGTCGTTTATCGCCGCGCTTAAAATGGGCGACCGTATCAGGCTTTTTACCGACGAAATACGCACGCCCGCCTTTTCCGAATGTGTCGCGCGCGGCATTTTTCTCTCGTTACGCTACCCTGCCGCGGTGCTGCATCTTGGCGGCCGCGAGCGGCTGTCACGGTATGAGTTTGGTCTCTTGATGTGCGAGGCATTCGGGCTGAATAAAAACCTGATTGTGCCGTCATTGCGGGCGGATGTGCCCTTGCCGGCGCCGCGGCCCCGCGATTTGTCGCTCGACAGTACGCGTGCCTATGCCCTGGGATACAATCCATGTCACATACGCGAGGCTCTGGAACGGTTCAAGAACGTGCAGACGTAACAGGTTTTTCAAATACTTTACTTGTCCGATTTTTTGATGTATAATTAGACTAGTTGAATAAACCAGTTTAAACACGGAGCGCAAGGATATGAAAAAAGTCGGCGCGTTTGAAGCAAAGGCGAATCTGAGCAGGTTATTGCACGACGTTGAAAGCCGGGGAGAGGAAATCCTTATCACCCGGCATAACCGCGCGATCGCCTGCCTTCTGCCTGCCGGACGGATGCAGAAATCCGGGGCGGAACAGGCTGTTGACATTGTCGGCGCGTTCAGGGAAATTCGTTCAGGGCAAAGAGGTTCGCGGGAGTCGAAGAAGGAAATGGTGAACGAAGGACGGAAGCGATGAGCAGGTTGCTGGTTCTTGATTGCACGGTTTGCGCGGCATGGTTTCTGCCCGATGAGGCGTCTGATGATGCGCAACGGATTCTTTCGGATGTACTCGCGCATAAAAGCGTTATGCTTGTGCCTTCGCTGTGGTGGTTTGAAATTATCAATGTGATGAAGACCGCGGTACGGCGCAAAAGGATTGATGAAGATGCGGCCCGCCGGGCGCTTTTTTTATTGAAGGAAATACCAATGGAGACTGTGCAACCCGACAAACAGGGACAAGCCGGTATGCTTGCATTGACTCTTGAGACCAGTCTGAGCGCCTATGACGCCGCATACCTGCATCTGGCGCACAGCAGCGGCGCAGAGCTTTTCACGGCCGATCAGGATCTACTATCAATGAAGACGCTGTATCGCCTGATAAAAAAACCTTCCGAATATTAAACCTGCAATGCGCCTCTTCCAGAAAGCGCCGCCAGATTAACCGGACAGGTTTGCAGGAAACAAATGGTTAAGCAGGGAGACTTGACATCACGTCTTAATTTGGCTATATTACCAAATAGCCACAATAAGTCGATATTCCAGCCGTATGCATTACAAAAAAGGCACGGAGTATGGATAAAGCGGAATTCGCCCGATATGAAGCCCAGGCGCACATAATGAAAGCCTTGGCACACCCGACCCGCCTGTTTATTGCGCAGCAGCTCGGACAGGGAGAAAAATGCGTCTGTGAGCTTACAGAAATGGTCGGCGCGGACGCCTCGACGATTTCCAAGCATCTCTCCATTATGAAGAATGCGGGTATTGTGGGCTATGAAAAACGCGGCACCAGCATGTATTACACCCTGAAAATGAAATGCGTTCTGAAATTTTTCGTCTGCGTAAATGAAGTGTTGAAGAACAGAGTCGAATCGCAGATTCTGCTTACACGATAAATTTTTTCATGATGTGTGGTTCTTTGGCCAAATAGTAACGGAGATTAATTATGGATTGGAAAAAGGAATTCAGGCCTTTAATATGGATAATTATTGTATTTCTGTTTGTTTTTTATCTGCCGGTGGGTGTTCCTCGTTTCAATAACGCAATTTTCGAGGCGCTCGAACTGGTGAAATGGTATGCGCGGGAGCACGTGCTTTTGTGCCTGGTGCCTGCCTTCTTCATTGCAGGGGCAATCGGCGTTTTTATAAGTCAGGCGTCGGTGATGAAATATCTCGGGGCCAGAGCAAATAAAGTTCTGGCCTATGGGGTGGCGTCGGTTTCTGGCACGGTGCTGGCGGTCTGTTCCTGTACGGTCCTGCCTTTATTTGCCGGCATTTATAAAATGGGCGCCGGCATAGGTCCTGCCTCGGCATTTCTCTATTCCGGTCCGGCAATCAATGTTCTGGCCATTGTGCTTACCGCGCGAATTCTTGGCCCTGAAATGGGAATCGCGCGCGCTGCAGGAGCAATTCTATTCAGTATTATAGTCGGGCTTATTATGCACTTTCTGTTCCGCAAGGAAGAAACCGCCAAGGCTGCCGCGCAGATGGCCATGCCGGAACCGCAAGGAGTACGTCCGTTATGGCAGACCGTGCTGTACTTTGCCTCCATGGTTGGTATTCTTGTTTTTGCCAACTGGGGAAAACCTGTGCAAAGCGCCGGCGTATGGCATGCAATATGGGCCGCAAAATGGATACTAACCGGGCTTTTCGCAGTTGGATTTGCGGCGGCGCTTGTTTTTATTCTCAAGGTAATCTGGTGGAAAGTGATTGCGATCACCATCCCGGTGTGCGCGCTTGCCGCTCTTTTCCCGCATCAACCGCTCATCGCATTTACTGCGGGAGCGCTCGGGCTTTCAGTGATAACATCCACCGACACCGGCGAAAGCGGCGACTGGTTCTCAGCCACGTGGGGATTTATCAAACAGATATCGCCGCTGTTGCTCTTCGGCGTTCTCGCCGCAGGCTTCTTTCTCGGCCGGGTAGGTCACGAAGGGATTATTCCGTCGCAATGGATTTCCGCGCTTGTGGGCGGGAATTCATTACGGGCAAATTTCTTTGCGTCAATTGTCGGTGCGTTTATGTACCTGGCAACTCTAACCGAAGTTCCTATTCTACAAGGGCTTATGGCTAATGGCATGGGCAAAGGCCCCGCCCTTGCATTGCTTCTTGCGGGACCGGCGCTTTCACTGCAAAGTATGCTGGTGCTTCTGACAATAATGGGGTGGAAAAAAACGATAACATTTATATTGCTGGTCGTTGTGATGGCGACGATTACCGGCATGATGTACGGCGCTGTCGCCTGAGGTAGCTGCCTGGAATACTGAAACCACGATTGGTTGATGCTTTATTTACAAACAATCTCTCCATCTGCGTGGTGGGAAAGGGAGGAGATATGAAAAAGCTTCAGATTCTCGGAACCGGATGTCCCAAGTGCAAGAAACTGGCGGAAGTGACTGAGCAGGCGGCTAAAGCTGCTGGTATCGAATACGAATTGACTAAGGTGACCGATATAAGCGAAATCATGAAATTCAACGTCATGATGACGCCGGCACTGGCCGTGGATGGCGAAGTGAAGGTGGTGGGCCGGGTTCCGCGGGCCGATGAAATCGTCAAATTATTGACATAGCAGCGAATAGTAATCCTACGCGTCGAGGTAACAAATATCATATGTGGGGGTCTGATATGTCTGAACCATGCACGTGCGGAACCGCTCCGAAACTCATTTTTTCCTGTTGCGGATCCGCCGATGTGGGAGAAATTGCCGACCTGGCTGCCAGAAAGCTTCATAAGGAAGGGGCGGGAAAGATGTACTGTCTCACCGGCGTCGGCGCCGGCCTGAGCGGCTTCATCGAATCCACAAAAGCCGCGGCGAAAGTACTTGTAATCGATGGCTGCCCAACCGATTGCGCGAAAAAATGTCTTGAAAAATACGGTATCGCCGATTTTGCATGGATTCGCGTGACGGACATGGGAATGGAGAAGGGCAAATCGCCAATTGATGACAAACGGATTGACATAATCACGTCCAAGGGACGGGAATTGTTGAAATAACCAAGGGGAAATCACTTCCAAATTTCGGAGCTATTATGGCAAGAGTTATAGGGTTTGTGTCACGAACTTTGACGGTTGTTCTTGCGGCATTTTGCATCATGACCGTGAATCCCGCCTGTGCAAAGGAGCATGAAGGGAAAAAGGCCGGCGCTGTGCCGGCGCCAAAACAAACGCCGGCGGCACATGAGACACAACAGACGGCGGCCCGGACGCAAGTGGCCCCGCCGTCACAGCAGACCGCACCGGCGGCCCAGCAGCAGACGGCCGCGGAGCAAACGGGAGCGACGCCTGTCGTTTCAGCGGAAAAGAAGCCGGAGACAAAGGTCGACGTCTATCTTTTTCACGGCACATATCGTTGTTATAGCTGCAACCTTATGGAAGAACTTGCCGTGGAAGCCATTCATGAGCAGCTATCTAAAGAAAAGGAAAGCGGAACGGTCGTGTTCCATCATCTGAATGTTGAAGAACCGCACAACCGTCATTTCATAGATGATTACCGGCTCGCGGCCATTTCGATAATCCTTTCCCAAAAGTCCGGCGGGAAAGAAAAGCAATGGAAAAACCTCGATCAGGTATGGACGCTTCTGAGGGATCGGGAACGGTTCAAGGATTATGTCGTCAAGGAAATACGAAATTACCTCAAGGGGTGAAAGAAAGGGGCTGGTATGGACTCCCTGTGGGCTGGCATGGGTATGGCGATATGGCTGGGGATACTGACGTCCATCAGCCCATGTCCGCTGGCGACAAACATCGCCGCGATATCGTTTATCGGCAAGCAGGTGGGAAAATCCTCATCGACTCTTTTATCCGGCCTTTTCTATACGCTGGGAAGGATGTTTGTGTACATCGTGCTGGGAGCCATTCTGGTTTCGAGCTCGCAGGCGGTCCCCCGCATTTCATTTTTCCTTCAGGAAAAAATGAAATTGATTATGGGGCCGTTTCTGATTGTGGTCGGCATTTTCCTGCTTGATGTTTTCAAGCTTACGCTTTCCGGCACACTACTTTCCCAAAAAAACCAGCATCGTCTGGCAAACAGCGGTATCTGGGGCGCGTTTGGCCTTGGTGCTGTGTTTGCTCTTTCCTTTTGTCCGGTATCCGCGGCGCTGTTTTTCGGCAGCACGTTCGGCCTGGCCATCCAGCACCAGAGCAGGATCATCATTCCGGCCATCTACGGTCTTGGCACTGCCGCTCCGGTCACTGTGTTCGCTTTCGTCATTGCTTTCTCGGCCCATGCGGTCGGCAATCTCTTCCATAAAGTGACGGTTTTCGAGAAATGGGCCCGCAGGACAAGCGGCGTCGTGTTTATCGGTGCAGGAGTGTATATACTCCTGACGCAGACGTTCGGGATTGGTATCCGGCCGTGAAGGAATAATGCAAAGGCCGCATTCACAATACACATTACGATGGCCCATCACCGGGTAGGTTGGGGCGCGACGATGGCCGAACCGTTGAATGAGGCAGGACGAATCGTAAACCAAAGAGACACGAAATGCGCGCTCACAAGGATCTGACGGTTCTCGCGGTGCAGGGGCGGCCGGAACGTTTATGAAGATACTCCTTATCATTACCATTGCCGCGGCTGCCGTCTCGCTTGCAAAAGACCGGACGCGGACATGGCAGGGGCTGAAAAAAGGCCTGACCATGTTTCTCAATCTGCTGCCGTCGCTGTTGAACGTTCTGATTCTAGTCGCCGTTGTGCTGACTCTTGTTCCGCAAAGCAGGATTGCGGCAATGCTGGGCAAAGAAAGCGGGATAAGCGGTTATGCCGTTGCGGCGCTTATCGGCGCTGTTTCGCTTATACCTGGTTTTATTGCCTACCCGCTCTGCGGCATTTTGCGGAAAACCGGAATCCAGCCTGGCGTGATCGCGGTTTTTATTACGACGCTCATGATGGTGGGGATTCTCACGCTGCCGCTTGAAATACGGTTCTTCGGCAGACGGATCGCGCTTCTGAGAAACGTATTATGTTTTGCCGGCGCATTGCTCATCGGCGCCGTCATGGCGGTGATCTTATGAAAAACGGAACGGCTGTTTTAAGCGCCGCATACCTGCGCCGGCTGATTCCAGCCGCGATTTTCTGCGGCGCGGCCGCGCTGTCCGTGTGGACACGGTTTCAGCCGGGAATACACGCTGCGCGCACATTGGGGGAATTTGTTCTGGAAATGGCGGCATTCCTTCCGTTGATGTTTGTTCTTATCGGGCTGTTCGATGTATGGTTTCCCCGCAGTATGGTTGAACGGCATCTCGGTAAAGACTCCGGCATAAAGGGTACCGTATGGGTCATCCTTCTGGCGACGCTTCAGGCGGGGCCGCTCTACGGCGCGTTTCCGGTCGCGTATATGTTGTGGAAAAAAGGTTCGAGTCCGTTTAATGTATTTGTGTACCTCGGCGCGTTCTCCGCCATGAAGATCCCGATGCTCACCTTTGAGGTCGGCTTTCTGGGATGGCGATTTTCGCTGCTGCGAACGGCGTTAAGCATTCCGGTGTTTATCGGTATCGCCTGGATTATGGAGCGCGGTCTTGCAGGAAGGACGTTTGTCATGAATGACGGGAGCACACGCGCGTCCAATTTATAATATTACAACAGATGAAACGTTACAAACAATATTCACAATCGTCATTCGGAGGTATAGTATGAGCGTTGAACAAAAGCCTGTTATGCCCGCATTCCGGGCCGTCGCCTGCTCGGGCGCCTCAAACGCCGGCGAAATCGCCGACAAGGTAACCCGCCTGCTCGATGCGGCGGGAGAAGTGAACATGAACTGCCTTACTAAAATCGCGATCAACGATACGGCGCTTATCGCGAAGTACAAAGCCGATCCGTCAAAGGCAATAGCGGTGGACGGCTGCCCGGTGCATTGCGCGAAAAAGATTCTTGAAGCCGCCGGGGTGACAGGATTTTCGCATGTTACCATGACGGATATGGGCGTAAAGAAAGGCGAAACGCCGGTAACGGCAGGCATTATAGAAGAAATCGCCGGAAAGATACGCTCTCAAATACTGAACGGCAAGGATGCCTGACGTGAATAACCGCAAGTGCGGGATCAGGAAGTAATGTTTTTCACCATTTTCAAGGGAGGGGTGGGATTATGGATCGACGCAAGGCAATAATTGGAATGTTGTCGGCCGGCGGGGTAATGGTTGCCGGAAAAAGTGCAAAGGCTTCCGATACGGCGGCAAAATCGGACAGTGCGCCGAAATACACGCCGTGGATCGGCGATCTTGACAGGTCAAAGATCAAATGGGGGCCGACCGTCGACGCCGAACTCTGTATCGGCTGCGGTATGTGCATGCATTGCGGCGCAAAGGTGTATGAATGGGTCAATAAAAAACCCCAAGTGGTCAGGTATGACAAATGCATGACCGGCTGCACCACATGCATGAATCTCTGCCCGGCCAAGGCGATTACGTTTCCGTCTCTTGCCGATGTGACCACATACCTACGGAAGGAGAAAATTTACGACCGGATAAAGACTATACTCAAGGAGCAAGGGAAAATACCTCAAGATGGTTAGACGGGTTGTAATCAGCGGCGGCGGCCGATGCCGGGCGGGTATTGACTGCCCTCATTTCCTCTTTGCGGCGTGGGGGGAGAGCAATGGCGGAAAAAAGCAAACGGTCTTTCGTCCCCGCATTTAACGGGTTGTTGATTGTTGCGCTTGCGCTGGCGGCACTTCACTTTCAGCACGAAAGCCGGGTGCTGCGCGCTCATGTGTCGCAGCTCGTCAAAGTACGGGTCGGGGTAGAGGATGTTGCGGCTGTTTTTCCGGGGGCGGCGCGGATCGAGTACTGCGACGCCCCGGGTGAGGCATGCAGAGTCTTCGATAGTGCGGGCGCGCTGCTGGGCAGCATACTGTGTTCATCGCCATCGTGTGATGACATCAAAGGGTATGCCGGACCGGTGCCGGTCATAATAGCGCTTGATAGCCTGCATACCATCACGGCGGTCGTCCCGCTCGCAAACAATGAAACAGGCGCTTTTATTGCCCGGCTGCGCAAAGAAGGTTTTTTCGGACACTGGACCGGGGTTGGTGTGCGGGACGTCGCGGCGAAAAAGGTCGATGCGGTGAGCGGCGCGACGATAAGCAGCACGGCGATTATCGAGACGGTGCGAAAACGCGCCGCCTTGTTCGCGAAATCAGAATTGAAAGGCGCAGCGGCGCGCGGATATCTCGCAAGGCAAATAGTGGCGGTTTTTTTCATGCTGCCGGGTTTCGCGGCGGCGTTCATGCCGAAATTCGGCCGTATATTCCGCGTGCATATACTGACGTCGAACGTCATCATACTCGGATTTATCACCGCAACATTGCTGTCGCTGGCGTTTGTCCACGGTAGTGCAGTGCGCGGACTCAATATGGCAGGGCAATGGCACCTGCTTGTACTTGCGGCAGCGGCTGTTGCATCCGGCATATGCACCGGTAAAAACGCTTACTGCGGATTTGTATGCCCCTACGGCAGCGCGCAGGAACTGGCGGCAAAACTCATGCCCAAACGCCATCGCCGTTTGCCGCATGCGCTTGGGCATCTGTATCGTCACGGCAGAGCGATTGTTTTATTGCTGATTTTCGGGGCGGCGCTGGCTTTGCCGCAATTCGATGCCGGAACCGTTGAGCCGTTTTCCGCGTTTGCGTTCAGGGCGGCGCCGCTGTCTGCCATAGCGCTTGCAGGTATATTTATTGCGGCTTCGATTGTGTATCCCAGGCTGTGGTGCAGGGCATTTTGCCCGACCGGAAAACTCCTTGATATACTCCGTGGACGACACGGAAAAATGGACAGGCAATGACGACAAGCAACGAAAGACCGAAGTCGAATACGTGTGGCGCCGTGTCTCCCGCCGTGGATGAGGAGCGCAAAAAGCAGCACGAACAGTCGCGGCATAATTCTACGCACCGCCATAGCACGGCGGCCTGGCTTGTGGGACAGGCGCTGCGATTTCTGGGATGGATGACAGGAATAGGCGGGTTTGTCGCCTGGAGCACCTGCCCGTTTTGCGGCCGGCCGGGATGCCCTGTGGGAGCTGGAACAGCCGGCGTCATCGGCGGATTATTCGCCTTGTGCATGACGAATTGGAAACGGCTGATCAAACTGATGAAAAACGCTTTGAAAAAAAGCCCAGCGCATCCAGCCGGCGGCGTTTGTATGAACGCCGAGTCTTGTCATACAACCATCCGCGTTTTCGGCGTCTTTGATGTATTTCTTATTATCGGGCTTGTTGCGGCGGCCGGATATTCATTCAAGGTGATCGGATCTGTGCAGTCCGCCGGTACTGTCAAGGTATTTCGCGACAGCCGCCTGATTGCGCAGTATCCTCTTGACGAAGAGAGGCGTTTCTCGGTTAATGGCGCCGAAGGCCCCGTCGAGGTGGAAATCCGCAATGGAAAAGCGCGGGTGATCGCGTCGTGCTGTAAAAATCAGCTCTGCGTGCATTCCGCTCCGGTTTCAAAGGCCGGCGGACAGATTGTTTGCGCTCCAAATCATGTGATGGTAACGGTGGAGGGCGGCAGAGACACGCGAGAGGGTGTGGATGCGATTGCCCGATAACGCCATGAAATCAACAATATACGGGATGTTTTTCGTATGATGGTTTTTCGTATACGACGCGGATATATATGTTTTGTAATAGCGCTCGTATGGGGCCGATTTGTTGCGGAGCCGGCCGCAGAGAATACGTCTCCATGCAGGGACTTTGACACTTTGAAAATCGCCGCATGCAAAGGCATGACCATTGCGGAGGCGCAAAAAAAACCTGCATTATGCGACATAGCCTTGCGGCTGAGCGCCTTCGCCGCTTTCCTTGAGGAAAGTGGCCGGCCATGCTCCACCATCGTCGACGACGTCCAACGACGGATCGAGACGCTTACCGATACCGTGAGCTATCCGATTGCTCACGGACCAACGCAGTGGCTCGGCGACCCGAAAGCTCCGGTATCGGTGGTGATGTACGTTTCCATGTCATGCCCTGCTTGCAAGCATCTCTATGGCCATCTCTACGACTCGCTTGTGCGCGATCCGGAATTGGCCAAGATCATGCGGCTGGGCGTGGCGTACTTTACCGACACACGCATCGACCTGGCGCTTGCTGCTGCAGCGCAGATGGGCAAGCAGCCGGATTTTCTTCGGGCGCTTGCTGAGGTGAATGAGCGCCTGACACCGAAAATCGTCGAACGGGTTGCCGAGAGCCTGGGGATAAGCGCGCGGGAGCTGTGGCGGCGGGCGGATGATCCTGCGACGGCCCGCATGGTTGCGCAGTCGCGGGCCGAGGCCGCGCATAACGGCGTTGAGGTGACGCCGACGTTTTTTATCAACAACCGGCGGTACCGCAGTTTCAAGAGCGCGCGCTGGGTGATTGACGCAGTACGGTATCTGTCCGGGACCGCGGGACGTTGGCCCACGGCGAATCTCCGCCTCAAGACCGGCCCAGGCGAGTTGAACGGAAAGGATGATTTCAGATGAAAAGAAGCGTTTGGATTCAGGGCGCAATCTGTTTATTGCTGATATGCTGTAGTGCACGCGCCTCGTCCACCCCGAAACTCATTCTCCATTTCTTCGGCTCTCCCACCTGCGGCGAATGCGCCGATATCAAGCAGACGATCCTTTTTCCGGCGCAGAAAAAAAATCCCGGCGAGATTGACCTGCGCATCTACGACATCGATACCGATTCGGGCTTCAACCTCATGCTGAGCATGGAGGAACATTACGGCGTGAAGGCGTCCGCGTCGATAGAACTGTATTTCCCTGATACGTTTCTCACCGGAAGTGAGGACATTCACCGGCATGGCCAGCGGCTTATTGACTACTATCTGGCGCATCCCGACAAATGGGGCGAGGCGCAGGTGGGGGGAAATGACGATTTCGGGGCGCGGCTTGCCGGCAAGTTCCGTCAGTTTTCATTCGTCAGTATTCTGCTCGCCGGCCTCATCGACGGCGTGAACCCCTGCGCCATCGCCACGCTGATATTCCTTGTGTCGTTTCTGGCTACAAAGAAACGCAGCCGCCGCGAGGTTCTAACCATCGGCATGTGCTTCACCGCGTCGGTTTTTCTCACCTACCTGCTTTTGGGCATCGGCGCGTTTCGGGTCATCACGGCGCTCGATCAGTACCGCTGGCTGTCCAAGGCAATAAAATGGAGCGCGGTTGTTTTTGCAGGAGCGGTCGGAATTGTCAGCTTTGTCGATGCGTTCAGGTTC
>Ga0129299_1000684_pt1 | contig 22073 bp, 17 predicted proteins | sample ConPoolayeCmetaG_FD_94477 | JGI IMG/M metagenome (GOLD analysis project Ga0129299, IMG submission 94477) | Hot spring microbial mat communities from California, USA to study Microbial Dark Matter (Phase II) - Cone Pool mat layer C metaG ...
CCGGTCCACAGCGCGGCCCGATTGGCGACGACGCCGACCTGTTGTCCACCGGCCACGTCGTACGCGACCGACAAATCATTCCCGCCGGGATGCAGGTCGATCCAACTTCCAGGCGTACCCGTCCACAGCGCCGCGTGCCAGTGGGCACCGACCTTCGCATACCCCACCTGAACCCCGCCGCTGACGCCCCAGCTCCAGGACTCACTCGTCGCGGCCGGGTGGAGGCTGACCCAGCTCGCGGCGCTGCCCGACCAGAATCCGGCGCGTTGTTGGCCGCCAATGCTGGCCCACCCGGATTCCTGGAACTTGTCCACGCCGAAAGCCCATGAGCCGGTCGAACCGGCGGGGTGCAGATTAACCCATTGCCAGTTGGCGAGGGCAGAGGTACTCCCCACGAGAAATGACACAACAAGGGATAGAACGCGGCTGAACATGTTGGACCTCTCCAGTGCGAGGGGAGCCTGAAGCATGCCCGCTCCGACTCCGTGGAGAAAGGCCCAGCGAGGGGGAACCGTCGGATTCGACCACGCTCGCCCACTCCAACGCGGGAGGCGAGGGGAACGCACCAGAGTCCCGGGTTTCCTGCGACCCGAACGCCGTCCGACGACGGCAACAGTGGATTGTAGGCGCCCCCCGCAAGCGTGGCCGACGCACGCCGAGATTATTGGCCAGCGTTCGCTGGACGAACACCCCGTCCGCGGGAGCGGCGACATGTATCGCCGGCGAAGCCAGGAACCGCGCCTGGCAGAGTCAGGCCCGTGTCCGTGAGGCACGGGAGGCTTGTAGCATTGCCCCAGCGCAGAGGCCCGGACCGGAACCGGGCCCGGCGGATCGGAACTCAACTAAGTCGCCGGCCGACGTGTGCCGCGTGCTGCCTCTCAAGGGCGATAGTCCAGCAGGTCATATAGCTCCTGGCGCGTCTGCATGCGGTCCAGCAAGCCGGCGGTCTGACCGCTGGCCTTCAGTTCGCGCAGCGCGTCGTTCACCGCCTTCATGGCGATCCGCTGGAGGGTGACAGGAAAGATGATCAGCCGGTACCCCAGGTCGCTGAGTTCGGCGACGCTGCACGGCGGCGTGCGACCAAACTCGGTCAGGTTGGCCAGCAGCGGGACCGGGACGTCCCGCGCGAACCGCGCCAGCTCTTCCCGACTCTCCAGCGCCTCGGGGAAAATCACGTCTGCCCCGGCCTGTATGTAACGATGAGCGCGTTGGACGGCATCGTCATACGAGGTAACCCCGCGGGCATCGGTGCGGGCAATGATCAGAAAGTCGGGATTGCGCCGAGCCGCGACCGCGGCCGACAATTTCTCGCAAAACTCCTCCACCGGCACCAGTCGTTTGCCCGGCAGGTGCCCGCAGCGTTTGGGAAACTCCTGGTCTTCAAGGTGCAATCCTGCCAATCCGGCCCGCTCGAATTCCTCCACGGTGCGCGCCGCGTTGGCCGGTCCCCCGAAGCCCGTATCGGCGTCGGCGACGATCGGCAGCTTCGTGACAGCGGCACAGCGTGTGGCATGCGCCACCGCCTCGGTCAGGGTGGTCAACCCGATGTCGGGCACGCCCAGCACACTGTTGGCCAGGGCCGCACCAGACAAGTAGATGGCCTCGAATCCGGCGCGCTCGATAGCTCGGGCGGTCAGGGCGTTGAAGGCGCCGGGCATGACCACCGTGTGCTCCCGGAGCGCGGCCCGCAGCCGAGCGGCACGACTGACTTGTCGACTCTCCATAGTCTCACACACTCCCACGTCCGGAATACTTGCTGCGCCAACCCCAGCCTCTGCTGACCATGTCAGAGCCGCTCGAACAGTCCTGTCGGCCGGCTTGCGTCGCCACCACAATCAACTTCCGCCGTGTTCAACCGCGCTGGTCGGTCGGCACATAGTGGCGCAACGTCGGCCCGCTATAGATCTGACGCGGGCGATAGATGCGTGCCTTGGGGTTGGTCTGGACCTCGCGCCAGTTGGCGATCCAGCCGGGCAGACGTCCGATCGCGAACATGACCGGGAACATATTCAATGGAATATTGGCGGCCCGCATGATGATGCCGCTGTAGAAATCCACGTTCGGGTACAGCTTGCGCTCGATGAAATACTCGTCCTTCAGGGCGATTTCCTCCAGCCGCACCGCCAGATCGAGCAACGGATCGTGGATGCCGAGCTTGCCCAGCACTTCATCGCAAGCCTGCTTGATGATCTTGGCGCGGGGGTCGAAGTTCTTGTACACACGGTGACCGAAACCCATCAGCCGCTCGCGCTTATCCTTCACTTGAGCAACGAAATCTTCCAGCTTGATGCCGCGCTGCTGGATGCGCGTCAGCATTTCAATCACCGCCATGTTGGCTCCGCCGTGCAGCGGTCCCCACAGCGCGCACACGCCGGCGGCCACCGAGGCGTACAGGTTGGCCAGACTGGACGCCACCATACGCACCGTCGACGTCGAACAATTCTGCTCATGGTCGGCATGCAGGATGAAGATCTGATCCAGGGCGCGAACCAGCTCCGGTGGCGGATCGTAAGGCTGGTTCGGCATGCAGAACATCATGTGCAGGAAGTTGGCCGTGTACGAGAGATCGAAACGCGGGTAATTGAGGGGTAATCCGTTGGACTTGCGATAGCTGGCGGCTGCGATGGTCCGCACTTTGGAAAGCAGTCGCGCCGCCGCCTCTACGAAGCCGTCCCCGTCGGCCTGGGCGGTCACCGCCGGCTGGAAACAGCCGACCGTGTTGAGCATGGCCGAGAGTATCGCCATCGGCGGGGCGTCCGCCGGGAACCCCTCGAAGTGGTGACGCATGGCTTCGTGAATGAACTGATGACGTGTCAGCAGCTCCTGGAAGCCGGCCAATTGGCGCGTGCTCGGGAGTTCGCCGAAGATTAGCAGGTAGGCGGTCTCGACGAAGGTGGAGCGCTCGGCCAACTCTTCGATCGGGTAACCCCGGTAGCGCAAGATACCTTTTTCGCCGTCGATGAACGTGATGTTGCTGACGCAGGAACCCGTGTTGCCGTAGCCATCATCGAGCGTGATCAGACCGGTCTGGGCGCGCAACTGACTGATGTCGAGGGCACGCTCGCCTTCGCTACCCACGATCACTGGCAGTTCGATCTGCTGACCATCGTACTTCAGCACCGCTTTGTCGCTCATGGAAGTGCCTCCGTTCCTGCATGCTTGTCCGCCGCGGCGCTGTGCCGCGAGCCCAACCGCTTCAAGGCACCGGGAATTCCAGCAGGGGTGTGACCGCGGGCAGCCTCTCCAGTGACATGACAAGCTCGACCAGCCGCTGGGCGGTTGTTGCAGTGACCACTTCTTCGGCCTGCCGGCGAAACTTGGCGACCACCTCGTCATCGCTCATGGGGTTGCCGGCATGGCCGCGCGGATATTGGACCAGCTTGGTCAGTTCCCGCCCGTCCTTCAACCGCACGATCAGCTTGTTGGGAATGCCGTCCGGATAGCCGGCGTTGCATTCGGCGGTCTCCACGACGCGAATCTTGTCCAACAAAGACAGGACGCGCGGATCGCTGAACCGTTCCTCGTTGAAAGAAGTCGCATCGACCGTGCCGTCCAGCAAAGCCACCGCCACGCAGTAGGGCAGACTGTGATCGGCAGTTTCCCGGCTGGTGGGGCGCCACTTCTCGGGCTCACTGCCGATGATGCTGACGGCCGCCTCGAAGCTCTCGATCCGCAAAGTCTCGATCTGCTCCGGGTCGCCAATCTGTGGCCGCAGTTGCAGGGCGGCGTCGATGGCTGATTGCGAGTGGTACTCGGCCGGCCAGAACTTGATACTGGTGCGTGTGATCATCCAGTCGTCCGGGCCGCTGGCCCAGGCCGGCTCGAACGGTCCCGTGACCATTCGGAACAGCCCGCGCGGACCTTCGAAGATCTCCGCCGGCCCGGTCAGCCCATGGCGCGCCAGATTGGCCGCGAAGATGCCGTTGCGGGCCGCATTGGCAAACGCACAGGCTTTCCAGTCCGAAAGTTGCCCAGTACGCGTTTGGCGCGTTGCAAAGTTGCACACCCCCGCCAGGCTCAGCGCGTGCACGGTCTGCTCTACCGTCAGTCCATACAACTTGCTGGCCAGCAGCGCCGTCGAGAAGGCCCCGTAAACAACGTGGTCCCAGCCATGTTTGCGCAGCGAAGCCGCGTCACACAACCGACATTGCAGCTCATAGCCCAGCACACAGGCGGTGATGAACTGCCGCCCGTCCGCACCGCAGGCCTGGGCCACCGCCAGCGCCGCCGGTATGTTGTCGCTCGGGTGTGCCGGCTCCAAGCTCAGGTAGGTGTCATTGAAATCCAGATAGCGCACCAGCGTACCATTGCTGAACGCCGCCAGCTCGGGCGTCGTTCGCCACGTCGACCCGAACAGACTGGCCCCCTCGGGCAGGCTGACCGCCTCGGCGATCTGCCGCGTCACCTTGGCCGGACGGCTATGCCAGGCGCCCAAGGCGCAGCCGATCGAATCCAACACCCGCCGCTTGACTTCGTGAACGACTTGCGGCGCCAGGTCGTCGAAACCCGTCGCCGCCGCGCGCTGCGCCAGCCGGTACGCGATCGTCATCCTGGTACCTCAACAAGACGGGCCCACGGCCCGCCCCTCATGTTAGGCTACGACCGCTGGGCCGTCCACCGCCCGGCTCTTCGCGTCGCACAGACGGGTCCCGGCCCCTAGAATGCCGATATGGCCAGGAAGCCCAAGGTACGCAAGGTCCGCGTGGATTTTCGGCAGAACCGCCAGGTGCGGCGGCGCAGCGACGACTGGACCAGGCGCTACCGTGCCGACCAGGAGCACCTGGAGGATGCCGAGCGCCGAGAGTCGGTACGTGCCCGCGGAGAACTATCGCGCAAGCGCACCATCCTGGTGGACGCCGACGGCGTACCGCTGGTGGACGAAGCCCAGTGGCAACGCGGGACGGTAACGCGCGTGCACGGCCTGATCTGCACGGTGTGCGACCAGGAGGGGCGTGTGTGGCGCTGCACTGTGCGGCGCGTGCTGCGCACGCTGCTGATCAAGAGTCGCTCGCCCGTGACGGTCGGCGATCGGGTCTGGTTCGCCGACGTGACGCAACCCGGCGATGTCGATCTGGTCGGTGTGATCGAGCGGGTGGAAGAAAGATCCAGCAAGCTCTCGCGGCGTGATCAGCGGCGGCGCGAGCACACCATCGTGGCCAATGCCGACCAGCTCCTGGCGGTGGTCAGCGTGGCCCAACCGCGGTTGCGGCCGCACTTGGTCGATCGCTACATCGTGGCCGCCCTGAAAGGCAACCTGCGGCCGGTGCTGTGCTTCAACAAAATGGACCTGTTGACTGAACTGGGTGACCGTACCGAAGAGGAGGAACGCCTGCCCGGGCAATCGGTGATGGACGTCATCGCCGAGTTCCGCGAACTGGGTTACCAGTGCGTCGCCACCAGCGCCGTCACCGGCCAGGGTGTGGAGGAACTGCGCGAGGCCCTGCGCGATCACATGACCGTGTTGGCCGGCCAGAGCGGCGTGGGCAAGAGTTCGCTGCTCAATGCCTTGCAACCCGGGCTGAACCTGAAAACGCGATCGGTCAGCGACGAAACCGAGAAAGGCCGTCATACCACGACCTGGGCGGAGCTGTTGCGGCTGGATTTCGGCGGGTTCGTTGTCGATACGCCAGGCATTCGGGCGTTTGACCTGTGGAACGTTGCGCCCGGCGAGCTGGAGGCGTATTTCGTAGAGTTCGTACCGTATGTGCCGCGCTGCCGTTTCGGAGACTGCACACATCGCAACGAGGAGGGTTGCGCGGTACGGGCGGCGGTCGAGAACGGCGAGATCAGTGCGCGGCGCTACTACAGCTATCTCAAGATGTTCGAGGAAGTCTAGCAGGACTGCCGTAGCGCCCACCCGCCCCGCAAGCCCAGCTAGCGCCGGCCGGGCCGCACCAGCATCGTCCACCAGGATGGGCATCACCGGCCGCGGGGAGGTTCTCAAGCCAAGGTGGGCGCCAGCAATTGCACAGCCCGGCGCGCATCGGCGTTGGTCTCCAACCGCAGGTATTGCACGCTGCATTCACCGATAGTTGCCGCCCACAGCCCGCTCACCCGAATGCCGGCATTGGCCAAAGTGCGAGCGATGCCAGCCAGTTGCCCGGGGCGGTCCGGACCAATGATGCGCAGCGAGTGCAAGCCGCCGGCGCGCTCGAGGCCGACTTCGCGCGCCGCCCGGGTCTGCTCTTCCCCGACCAGCGGAGCGACGAAGACCAGGCTCTTGCCGGACAAGACGTCTGACGACGGTCGCACGATCGCAAACTCGAGGTTGGCCCCGGCGCGCTGCAAGGCTTCCAGGACTTCCGCCAGCGCCTCGGGCCGATCGTCGATTTCGCCAAACCACAGATCAACCGTTGTGATTTCGTACCCCATGTCCGACCCCTTATCGCATTCCTGGGGGAACCCCCAGGACAGGCTGGACAACCGGTAGCTTACGGTTGTATCAGCGCCACCCGAGCTGCCCGCCGGCAGGCTTAGCCGCCCCGGGAGCCGCCGTCAAGGCGAACCGCCCCGCCGCCCGCGCCGGACCGCCGCGACGGCGCTCGCCGCGCGGGCTGCTCCTTCAGCGACGGCCAGACTGACAGCCGACCCGCGTCGCACACACCGAGTTGTGCCGGAGTAGGTCTGGCGGGCGGCAGCGGATATCATCCACGTATGCACATTGCCGAGTTCCAGAAATTGATCGACCAGATGTACTCCGACAAAGACCGGGCCCGCGGCGCAGCCAAGACTTTCCTGTGGTTTGCCGAGGAAGTCGGCGAACTGGCACGTGCCGTGGCCCGTGGCGACGACCGCGCTAACCTCCAAGAGGAGTTCGCCGACGTGCTGGCTTGGCTCGTCACGCTGGCCAACGTGGAAGGAATCGATCTGGAGGAGGCCGTCAAGAAGTTCACGGGGGGATGTCCGGGCTGCGGACAGATGGTATGCCGCTGCGTGGCCAAGCTCACCTGAGCGACCGATCGGGGGGGCGCACCCGCGTGCTTCATCTTGACCCCGCGGGCACGCTACGGTAGCCTGTCTGTTACACGGTCGCTGGTGTCCGACTGCTCGGAGCAGGCGGAAGAATAGGGAATCCGGTGCGAATCCGGAACGGCCCCGCCGCTGTGACCGGGAACGAACGCTGCACAAGTCATTGGCCCGCCTCGGTGGGCTGAGAAGGCGCAGCGAGTAGGTGCCGCGGCTCTTGAAACGGCTGCGGCGCGCCCGGGAGTCAGAAGACCTGCCAGTGTGACCGATCGTCGGTGCGCCTTCGCGGGACGAGGCGATCGAGCATGCCACGCAGCGCAGACCTCAACCACTGATTCGTGGCCATCAACCATCAACGCTGCCGGCACTGCCATGCGCGCGGCGCCGGCTGGGGCACTCTCCGCGAAGGACCGCCAACGCGGGACCGCCAGCATAGTGCGGCGGCCCACGGCCCGACATGGTTTCCGACCAACGACGCCGCGCAAGGCGCCGGGTCGAGCGTTACTGGAGGTGCAAGGATGAGATTTCGTGCATGGGTTGCCTTCGCTCTGTTGCTGTCAGCGGCCGTCGCCGCGACGGAGGCGTACGAGCTATCGCAAGTGCGTGTCGAACACTGGGTAGGGAACGGGCAGAACGCTGTCCTGCTTGTGGTGGACTTTTGGCCGGGCAACGGCGCGGCCGACAGCTTCGCCTTCGGATATCGCTTCGACGCACTTTCCATCACCGGACTTCAGCTCTTGGATGCGATTCAGGCCGCGAACGTCGGGTTCTCGTATTCTCACACCGGCGGGTTCGTCACCGATTTCTGGTATCTCAAGGACGGACATCTGTACCACACCGGCTATAACTGGCCCCAAGCCTGGTGGAGCTATTGGCTTAGCGACGACTGGGGTGAAACCTGGGACTTCGCGCCAGTCGGGCCGGCCAGCCGCTTGCTCAGCGACGGACAAACGGACGGGTGGCTAGCCAAGCCCGGCAACGATCCGGACAGTGAACCGATCACACCGCTGCACCTGGTCGGCGATATGAACTGCGACGGTGTCGTCGGCTTCAGCGATATCAATCCGTTTGTGCTGGCCTTGAGCAACCCCGCGTCGTACGAACAGCGTTACCCCAACTGTCGGATGCTCAACGGCGACATAAACGGCGACGGACGCCTCGACTTCGGTGACATCAACCCGTTCGTGGCACTTTTGGCGAATCCGTAAGTCATGCGACGGCAGGGATTTTCGCTCGTCGAGCTGCTGGTGTGCATTGGCGTAATCGCCGTGCTGGTGTCTGTACTACTCCCCGGGCTGGCAGCGGCGCGCGCCCAAGCCCGGCGGGTGAAGTGTTCCAGCAATCTCCGGCAGCTTGGGTGTGCCTTTCACATGTATTGCGGCGATTACCAGGGTCGTGCCATGCCCCTGGCTTATACTGACTCTGATGTTATCGGAACTGGGCCGCCCGTCTACTGGTGGGGCACCAATGCCGACGCTGGGGTGGACCACACTCGGGGATTCGTTTGGCCATACCTGAACACTGATCTGCGCTGTGATAGCGTGTATGAGTGCCCGGATCAACCCTGGGGCACCTACGTGCCCCAGGGGGCCGCCCGGGAAGTGACCAGCACATATGGGTATAACGGCTACTACCTGTGCCCGCGGCACACTCCCGGCTGGTCGTTCATTATCGCAGGTCGTCCCTGGCAGAACCTAGACGCGTTACGGCAACCACAAAGTGTTTTTGTTTTTGGGGATACGGCGATCGACCTCGGATTGCCATTGCCGTTGAACGACGCACTTCTAGACCCCCCTTTCCTTTTCAATGGGCGCCGGTGGGTACGTAACGGAAGTCCGACTACATGCTTTCGTCACGGTGGCCGCGCCGCCGTCGTCTTGGCCGACGGGCACGTGACGGTGTTCCGTCCCAGACCAGGAATGCTGACTACGCCAGCGTTCAACATCGGCTCGGTCGGGGAGCACAACGATCCGCACTATGTGCCGGATTGGCGTGACTGGTAGTCACTGCCGAGTGGGCGCACCGCTAGGTTTGCAAGGCTTGGAAATAGCAGCGCGTCCCGCCGCCAACGCTGCGTGAGTGGCGAGTGGTTGTGCCGTTGACCCGCGTGCAGGAAGTCACCTGCGGCCAGCCGATAGATATAATCCAATGCCCGCCGGGCACGGCCTACGCGGGGAGGTCGAATTGATTCGGCGCCGGCGGGCGCCTATGCTGCTTGCCCGGCAGCACTTGGGCGCGACGCGGAGCGGCGGATGGCCGTTTTGGATGCTGGGCTGTTACGTATCTTGGTATGCCCGGTACCGAGCTGCCGCGGGAAACTGGAGCAACGTGACCGGCGGCTGGTATGTGTTGCCTGTGGGCGACGTTATCGCCTCGAGGAGCGTTGGCCGGTACTGATTCCCGAGGAAGCCGAGCTACCGACGTCGGATGACTCGCGGCAACAGGAGTGCTGAGTGAAGGGTGGGTGCACCAACAACAAGAGCTTCGCGATCATCAGCGACATTCATTCCAACCTCGAGGCCCTGGAAGCGGTGCTGGCGGATATCGAGGCCCGCGGGATCAGCGAGATCGTCTGCCTGGGCGATGTGGTGGGCTACGGGGCGAATCCGAAAGAGTGTCTGGACCTGGTGCGTCAGCGCTGCCGCGTCACACTGATGGGCAACCACGACCACGCGGTGCTGTTCGAACCCACCAATTTCAATCTGCCGGCCGAGCGGGCCTGCTATTGGACGCGGCAGATGTTGGAAACCGAACCCGACCGGGAGGTGCGCCGGGCACGCTGGAAGTTCCTGGGCGAGCTGCCGGTGCGCGTGAAGGAAAACGACATCCTGTTCGTTCACGCTTCACCGCGCCGGCCGATGAACGAGTACATCTTTCCTGAAGACGTCTTCACCAATCCGCAGAAGGTACTCGCCAATTTCGAGCGGCTGGACGCCCGACTGTGTTTCGTCGGGCACACGCATCAGCCCGGCGTCTTCGTCGATGACCCGTATTTCGACCCGCCGCATGAACTTCCGGACTCGCCCTTCTACGAGGTGGACAACGAACGGGCGATCATCAACGTCGGCAGCGTCGGGCAGCCGCGCGATCGCGACACGCGCGCTTGCTATGTAGTGGTGCACCGACGACCGGAAGCCATGGGGGACGGGACGGAGAGTCTGGTGGCCACGGCCCTGAGCTGTAGCGTAGAACAGGTCGAGTTCGTGCGCGTCGAGTATGACTTGGAGAAGGCAGTGCAGAAGATTCTGGCCGAGCCCAATTTGGAGGATCTGTTGGGGTCGCGCCTGTACGAGGGGCGGTGAGGTCGCCGAGTGGTTGGCGGCGTGACGAAACACGCGTCGCCGACGGGGAACGCTTGCCAGCACATTGATGGAACAGCCGCAGCGCAGTCATGAGATACAGATCCGGGTCCGCTATGCTGAGACGGACTCGATGGGGTACCTCCATCACGCCAACTATTTCGTCTATTTCGAGCAGGGACGGACGGAGTTGCTGCGCTCCAGCGGACTCTCCTACCGGGAAATGGAGTCGCGCGGCTATTACTACGTGGTGGCGCGTCTGGAGTGCCGTTTCCGCGCGCCGGCGTACTATGACGACGTACTGACACTGACTACCACTACCGAGCGGCTCACGCCCATCCGAGTGGACCACCGCTACCAACTGACACGCCACGGCCAACTGCTGGCCGAGGCGTGTTCCACACTGGTCTGCGTGGGCCGCGACGGTCGCCCACGGCCATTGCCCGATGATCTGTTGGAACGCCTGGGCGGGGTGACAGCCCCCGGGGGCCGGGATTAAGCTACACTTTGTTCGGCGCCGCGCAGTGCTGGAGCGGGCCGTACCGAACTGCTCGAGGTGGCGCGATGAGACTCAAGACATCCGCAGTATGCGTGGTGCTCGTAGCGCTGACGGGCCCGTTCGGCTGGGCGCAAAGTCGCGCCCGGCCGCCTAAACCCATCCCACAACAGGCCCTCCCGGGTTCACCGCCGGCCGCCAACTCCGCGCCGCTGTCGACCACCAGCCCGCGCGTAGCCCTCGAAATAGTATGCGGGGAAGAGGAATGGGGACGCATCGTCCTGGAGCTGAACGCCGCCCAGGCACCTCAGACGGTTGAAAACTTCTTGCAGCTTGTGGAGACAGGGTACTACGACGGCACCATTTTCCACCGCATCCTCCCGAATTTCCTGATCCAAGGGGGTGGCTACGGGGCGGACGGGCAACCGAAACGCCCGGCGACGCGGCGTCCCCTGCGCAACGAAGCCAACAATGGACTGAAGAACGTGCGCGGCGCCGTCGCAATGGCGCGCGGGCGCAACCCGCACTCGGCGACGACGCAGTTCTTCATCAACGTCGTGGACAACCCGAAACTCGACCACCCCGGCCACGACGGTTGGGGTTACTGTGTTTTCGGGCGCGTGGTGGAAGGCCTGCCAATCGTCGAGCGCATTCGACGCCTTGCCACACGTGCCGGACCAGCGGGTGGCGACAGCACGCCCTCCTGGCCGGTCAACCCGCCGCTCATACGCCGCGCATACCGCTTGGGCGAGACCGCGGGGGGAGGCAGCACGTCGGCCCCGGCGGCGCCGGCGACGGAGCTGGAGTCGGCGCCGCAGGTGGAACCGGACGAGGAAATCACGCCCGTGCCGGGACAAGAGCCGGCGCCGGAAGAGGTGCAGCCGCCGACAACGCAGCCGGCGGAACTTGGCCCGGACGGCGCCGCGCTAGTGGGCGAATCTTAGTTTCCAACACAGTAACTTGCGAAACCAGCGAGCATAGTCGCATACGAATGTGTTGCCGACCTTCATTTCGCAGCCGTCGAGAATTGCCGGACTCGGTCCGGTGGCAGCGAGTCGCGCTGCACGGAGCAGGTCCGGTGGTAAGTTGGCGGCAGTACCGATGCAAACCCGATGCAACGACCTGTTCTGATTGAGTCAGGCAGGCCGCCAGTGACGGCCAGCGCCTGCGGGAGAAGCCGGCCATGACCCTTCCGTCCGCGAATCTTTTCGGTGCCCGTACCACCCTGACCACACAGGGCGGCGAAGTGGACATCTGGCGACTGGAAGCGCTGGAGAAAGCCGGTGTGTGCCGGCTGGCTGCGCTGCCCTACGTGGTACGGGTACTGCTGGAAAACGTGCTGCGCAACGTAGACGGCTTCACTGTCACCGAAGAACACGTGGGCGTGCTGGCCGGCTGGCAGCCCAACGGCCTGCCCGAGCGTGAGGTACCCTTCAAGCCGGCCCGCGTGCTGCTACAGGACTTCACCGGCGTGCCGGCTTTGGTGGACTTGGCCGCCATGCGGTCGGCCGTGGCTCGGCTGGGCGGCGACCCGACGCGCATCAACCCGCAGATACCCGCCGATCTGGTAATCGATCACTCGGTCCAGGTGGACTACTACGGACGCCCGGACGCTCTGGCGCTGAACGCCAAGCTGGAGTTTCAGCGCAACCGGGAGCGCTACGAGTTTCTGCGCTGGGGGCAAAACGCCTTTGAGAATCTGCGCGTGGTTCCGCCGGCCACAGGGATCGTGCATCAGGTGAACTTGGAATACTTAGCCAAGGTCGTGCAGCGCCGCACCGTGGCGGGACGTCACCAGGCATTCCCGGACACACTGGTGGGAACCGACAGCCATACCACCATGATCAACGGATTGGGCGTCCTCGGTTGGGGCGTCGGTGGCATCGAGGCCGAAGCCGCCATGCTGGGCCAGCCGCTGTATCTGCTGTCACCCGAGGTGGTTGGCGTGCGGCTGCGCGCGTCGCTGCGCGAAGGTGCCACGGCCACCGATCTGGTGCTGCGGATAACCGAGCTGCTGCGGCAGGTCGGGGTCGTGAACAAGTTCGTCGAGTTCTTCGGCGACGGGTTGGCCAATCTGACTCTGCCCGATCGCGCCACCATCGCCAACATGGCGCCGGAATATGGTGCCACCGTCGGCTTCTTCCCCGTGGACGACCAAACGCTGGAGTATCTGCGGTTGACCGGGCGCGACGCCGCGGAAATCGATCTGGTCGAACGGTACTGCAAAGAGCAGGGCCTGTTCCGCACGGGCGGCAGCCCGGAGCCGCAGTACACGCGGGTCGTCGAAGTGGACTTGAGCACCATCGAATCCAGCCTGGCCGGACCGAAGCGCCCACAGGACCGTGTGCCGCTGTCGGCCATGAAAAACGCCTTTCAGCAGGCCCTGCGGGCACCGACTGCCGCCCGCGGGTTTGGGCTTTCCGAGAGCGATCTCGGCAGGTTCGCCGAGGTAAAGGTCGGCGGGAGCAGTTTCCGCCTGCAACATGGTGCCACGGTCATCGCGGCGATCACGAGCTGTACCAACACCAGCAACCCCTCGGTCATGCTGGCGGCCGGTCTACTGGCCCGCAAAGCGGTTGAACGGGGGCTGCAAGTCAAACCGTGGGTAAAGACCTCGCTGGCTCCCGGTTCCCGCGTGGTCAGCGAGTATCTCGACCGATCGGGCTTGACACCCTTTCTGGAGCGCCTCGGTTTTCATACGGTGGGGTATGGCTGCACGACCTGCATCGGCAACAGCGGGCCACTGCCAGAACCAATCCGGACGGCGATCCAACAGCAGGGTCTGATCGTGGCGGCAGTCTTGAGCGGCAACCGCAACTTCGAGGGCCGCATTCAACCGCTGGTGAAAGCCAACTATCTGGCCGCCCCGCCGCTGGTTGTGGCCTACGCGCTGGCCGGCACTGTGGACATCGACCTGCGCAGCGAGCCGTTGGGGCAAGCCGCCAACGGGCAGCCGGTCTATTTGCGGGACATCTGGCCGACGCCGGCCGAGATCGCGTCGCTGGCGCGACAATTCATCGACCCGGAGGTCTTCCGTCGTCAGTATGCCGACGTGTTCGCCGGACCGCCCGAATGGCAACGGCTGGCGGCACCGCGTGGAGAAGTGTACGCCTGGGATGAGGGCAGCACGTACATTCAGGAGCCGCCGTTCTTCATCAACCTGACCCCCACGCCGTCGCCGATCGGTCCGCTGCGCCAGGCACGTTGCTTAGCGGTCCTGGGCGACAGCATCACCACCGACCATATCAGCCCGGCCGGGGCGATCGACCCGAACTCGCCGGCGGGGCGTTACCTCCAGGAGCAAGGCGTCGAGCCGGAGGATTTCAACAGTTATGGTTCGCGGCGCGGGAACGACCGCGTGATGACGCGTGGCACGTTTGCCAACCCGCGCATCCGCAACCTGCTGGCCCCCGGCACGGAGGGTGGTCTGACGGTGCACCTGCCGACCGGCAACCAGATGAGCATCTACGACGCGGCCATGAAGTATCAGGCTGCCGGCACGCCGCTGATCATCCTGGCCGGCAAGGACTACGGCATGGGCAGCTCGCGCGATTGGGCGGCCAAGGGCACGGCTCTGCTCGGCGTGCGCGCCGTCATCGCCGTCAGCTTCGAACGCATACACCGCAGCAACCTGGTCGGCATGGGCGTGCTGCCGCTGGAGTTCAAACCCGGCCAGAATCACGAAAACCTCGGGCTGACCGGACGCGGGTTCTACGACATCCCCGACCTCAATGACGGTCTGCGGCCGCTCCAAGAGCTGACCGTCATTGCCAGCAACCCCGAGACCGACCGCACCATCGAGTTCCGGGTCACCTGCCGGATCGATACCCCCATCGAGGTCGAGTACTATCGTCACGGCGGGATACTGCCGATGGTGCTGCGCAATGTGTTGAAGAGCAAGTAGGAGCGACCGCGAGTACCGCTGACAGATGATGCAGGCCCGTCCGACCAGGCGCGATACCATCTGCCCTGCGGCCGAGGCGAGCGTCGTCTGGGGCGCGTAAGATTCCTTGCACATGACCGAAAGGACGGACGGCAGCCGCTTCATCGTTGCCGACTACCGACCCGCCTACGCCGCGCCGGGCCGACTGGAGGAGCTGCGTCAGCGGGCGCGGCTGGCCGAGCAAGCCTTGCGAAGTTGTCACCTGTGCCCGCGTAGCTGCGGAGCGAACCGGCTGGCCGACGAGGTGGGCACGTGCCAGATCGGGCGGCTGGCCCGGGTGAGTTCGGCCTTTCCGCACTTCGGCGAAGAGGACTGTCTGCGCGGTCGCCATGGCAGCGGCACGATCTTCTTCGCGGGGTGCAACTTGCGCTGCGTCTTCTGCCAGAACGAGGACATCAGCCAGTGTGCGACCGGGGCGACTTGCCGTCCGGAACAACTGGCCGGTCTGATGCTGGCTTTGCAAGCAGAGGGTTGTCACAACATCAACTTGGTCACGCCGACCCATGTCGTGCCACAGATTCTACAGTCGTTGGTAGTGGCCATCGAAGGTGGCTTGCACGTGCCGCTGGTGTACAACACCAGCGCCTATGACGCGCTGGAAGCACTACGCTGGCTGGAGGGCATCGTCGATATCTACATGCCGGATTTCAAGCTCTGGTCGGCGAACGTGTGCGAGCGCTATCTGCACGCGCCCGATTACGGCGAGCGCGCCCGAGCGGCGATCAGAGAAATGCATCGTCAGGTCGGCGACCTGCACACGACGCCCGATGGCATCGCCTGTCGCGGGTTGCTGGTGCGGCACCTGGTCATGCCGGGGCTGGTGGAGGAGAGCGCCGCCATTTTCGAGTGGTTGGCGCAAGAGGTTTCTCCCGATACGTACGTGAACGTCATGGGGCAGTACCGTCCCTCGAACCTGGTGGACAGCGCGCATTTTGGCGAGATCAATCGTCGGCCGACGGCGGCGGAAACCAGCGCCGCCTGGCGGGCTGCCCGCCAGGCCGGCTTGTGGCGCTTCGATTAGCGCCACACATTCTGGTCACCGCTGCGCGCACCTTCGTGCCGCGGTGGTGTCACACGGCTCGCGCCGATCAAGCACTGTCAAAACGGAGAGGGCGGGATTCGAACCCGCGAGGGGATTGCCCTATCGGTTTTCAAGACCGACGCCTTCAGCCACTCGGCCACCTCTCCGGGCACCGAGATTATACGGGATGGAGCGGCACCCGCCGGCAACTCGGCCAGGTTGCAAACGCGTCGGCCGCGCCGCGCGGTAGCGTCGTCACAGCCGCCGGCCGGCCGTGCTGGCTGCCGTGGCACCCTGCCGAGCCGCTCGGGCGGCGACGTTACGTCGCAGTTGCGCCATGTTCATGTAGCGCCCCGGGCAGGCCGTCTTGTGCGTCACCTCGCCGTGACCGAAGACATTGCTGGGATTGATGTCGGCCTCCTGGATGAGCACGGTGATCAGGTCCTCCAGGGTTTGCAACTGACGGGCCGTGGGGCGATCCTTCTCGAAGTCTCCGATCAGGCAGATGCCAATCCCGTGTTCGTTGAAGAAATTGTTCGGTCGCCAAGCTCCCAGGTACGTGCCGGCTGACGACTTGCAGTGCGCCCCGGTCTGCTGCAAACGCCAGCGCGGGCCAACGAAGAGCTGTCCATCCGGATAGTTCACGCCGTTGCCGATCACGAAGTGATAACCCAGCCCGGCCCAGCCACGTTGCCGATGCCAGGAGTCCATGCCCTGCGGCGTGGAAGCGTCGCTGCCGGAATGATGGACGATAATGGTTTTCCAGCGACCAGGAGCGATGCTGCGCAGCGGTCGGATGTCGGCGGCCGTCACGGTGCTGCGTCGTGGCGGCGGCGTGGGGATGACCTGCGGCTCAGGCGGTGGTGGCGGAATCGGTGAGACGACGGGCGGGGGGCGCGTGCTGAGCAGCGGGGCAGGCACCGGTCCGAGATTGGAATGGCGCTCAGGAGTCTGGCAGCCGGCTACCAGCAGCGCCAGCAGGCAGCCCGCCAATGCAATCCGTTGCATGTTGCGCTTCTCCACGGCCACCACACCTGCGGATCCTTCCGGTGGCCCTGTGCGGCGCCACCCACACGCCCGCCCAACGTCGCCAGGCGGGCGCCGACCAGGTACAATATAACACGCCGGCGCGCCCACGGGGACGATGCCGGTCCACAGAAAGCGTGACGGCAGCAGATCATGGGTGCCAGTAAATTCGGCCAAGGCGAAGAAATCAAGGACTGGTCGCGCCGAATCCAGGACATCATGGACGAGATGCGGCGGCGCAGCTTCTGCGATTACCGCGCCTCGGGCTCCTGGCTGCCGACGGTCAACATCTACGCCAGCCGGTCGGCTTATCACATTTGTGTCGAGCTGGCCGGTCTGGCAGTAGAGACGCTGAGCGTCGAGTGCCCCGACGCCTATCACCTCAGCATCCGCGGCGCGCGGGCCCGGCCGGCCGCCCCGGGCCTGGAAGGGCCGTGCAGCTATGAGCTGATGGAGATCGACGAAGGTCCGTTCCAGCGTGTCATCGATTTTTCCGAACCGTTGGACCGTGACAGCATCGAGCTTTCCGCCGACAACGGCTATATCTGGATTCTCGTACGCAAGGCCAACAAGCAATGACGCCCGACCAGCCGGAATCCGACAAAACTGCGACCGAGCAGCCGGCACCAGAGCTGGCGGAAACACGTATCACAACCGAGAACGGGGTCCAGCGCCTGCCGCGCGAGCTACCCGTTCTGCCGGTGCGCGATCTGGTCGTGTTTCCGGGTACGGTCGTCCCGCTCAGCGTTGGCCGCGAGAAGTCCAAGCGGCTGATCGACGCCGTGCTGGCCGGCGACAAGTTGCTGGTGACCTGCACACAACGACGTGCTGATATCGAAGACCCGGGGCTGGACGACATCTACCGCATCGGGACCGCGGCAATGGTCCTGAAGCTCCTGCGCATGCCGGACGGCACAAACAGCCTGCTGGTGCATGGATTGGTCCGGGTCGGCATCGTCGAATGGTCGGCCAGCGAACCATTCTGGAAGGCCATCATCAACCCGCACGAAGACGAAGAGGTCGCGCCCAGTCTGGAGCTGGAAGCCTTGGCCTATACCGCCAAGCAGACGGCCTTGCAGGTAATCGAGCTGAGCCCGAATGTTCCCGAAGAGGCCCGGCTGATCCTGGAGAACATCGACAAGCCCGGGCCACTGGCCGACTACCTGGCGGCCAACCTTTCGCTCGGCGTGGCCCAGAAGCAGGAACTGCTGGAGACTTTCGACGTGGCCGACCGGTTGCGCAAGGTCACCGCTACTTTGAACAACCAGCTCGAGGTCCTTCAGCTCTCGCAGAAGATTCAAGCCGATGTGCGCGAGCAGATCGACCGCTCGCAGCGCGAGTACTATCTCCAGCAGCAACTGAAGGCCATCCAGAAAGAACTGGGCGAAACCGACAGCCGCGCGGCCGAGCTGGCCGAGCTGCGCAAGCAAATCGAACAGGCCGACATGCCGGAGCCGGTACGGAAAGAGGCCGAGCGCGAGCTGGGACGCCTGGAACGCATTCCGCAGGGCGCGCCGGAGAGCGGCGTGATCCGCGACTACCTGGACTGGCTGTGCCAATTGCCGTGGAAACGGGAGACCCAGGACAATCTGGATCTGAACCGGGCCCAGCAAGTGCTCGAGGCCGATCACTACGGGCTGGAGAAGGTCAAGCGGCGCATTCTGGAATACCTCGCCGTCCGCAAGCTCAAGCCCGACGGCAAGGGGCCGATCCTCTGTTTCGTGGGCCCCCCGGGGGTTGGCAAGACCTCTTTGGGACAGAGCATCGCCCGCGCGTTGGGACGCAATTTCATACGCATCTCCCTGGGTGGGGTACGGGATGAGGCCGACATTCGCGGCCATCGTCGCACCTACATCGGGTCCATCCCCGGCCGCATCATCCAGGAGCTGCGCAAGACCGGCTCGCGCAACCCGGTCTTCATGCTCGATGAAGTGGACAAGATCGGGGCCGACTTCCGCGGGGATCCGGCAGCGGCTTTGCTGGAGGTGCTCGACCCGCAACAAAACCATAGTTTCACCGACCACTACCTGGGCGTGCCGTTCGACCTCTCGAAAGTGCTCTTCATCGCCACCGCCAATCAGATGGACCCGGTCGCGCCGCCACTGCGCGATCGCATGGAGGTCATCGAGCTGGCCGGGTACACCACCGCCGAGAAGCTCGAAATCGCCCGGCGCTACTTGGTGCAACGCCAACGCGAAGAAAACGGTTTGGGCAACCATCAGATCGTGTTTTCAGACGCCGCCCTGCGCACCATCATCGAGGCCTACACACGCGAGTCGGGCGTGCGCAACCTGGAACGCTGCATCGGAACGGTGCTGCGCGGCGTGGCAGCGAAGGTGGCGCGTAATGAACCCGTTGCCAAGACGATCACGGTGAAGGACCTGGAGGCTTACCTGGGGCCGCCCAAATACGAACCCGAACACGCTTTGCACCAGGGTCTGCCGGGCATCGCCACCGGGCTGGCCTACACGCCAGCGGGGGGTGAGATCATCTTCGTCGAAGCGGCGCAGATGCCCGGCTCGGGTCGCTTCACGTTGACGGGCCAGATCGGGGAGGTAATGCGTGAATCGGCTCAAGCCGCCCTGTCTCTGGTCCGGTCACGGGCGGCGGAGTGGCACCTCCCCGGCGATCGCCTTAAGGAAACCGACATTCACATTCACGTGCCGGCGGGCGGGATACCGAAGGACGGGCCCTCGGCTGGCGTGGCCATGCTCACGGCTCTGGTGTCGTTACTGTCGGGCCGACCGACCGATGCCAAAGTCGCGATGACGGGCGAAATCACGTTGCGTGGACAGGTCCTGCCGGTCGGCGGCATCAAGGAGAAGGTGCTGGCGGCGCATCGGGCTGGCATCCGCAAAGTCGTGCTGCCAGCCCGCAACAAGGCCGACCTCGTGGAAGTCCCGCCCGACGTGCGCGCCGAACTGGAATTCGTCTTGGCTAGCCGGGTCGAAGACGTATTGACGGTGGCGTTGCCAAAAGCGAAGATCACAGGCAGAGCTAACAGTCTGGGCGAGATAAGTTTACCGATGGGCCCGCGCAAACGCTTACGGGCGCCGGCTAGCGGCTCGCGGGCAAGGAAAGGCGGAGCCACAGGCAAGCGAGCGGCAACGCGCGACCAGCCATCGGTCGGTCGCAGTGAATCAGAAGGGCGCATGACCGCCAAGCGCAGCGCGCGGGCGCGGAACAATCGTGGACATTGACGTGCAAACGTGTTCTGTTTCTCGTGTATTACAGAAGTCAGGTCGGCGCTGGGATGTTCTAAGCTGTTGTCCGGACAACAATTCCGCTTGAATGGCCATCGACCTTCTCGTATGATGACACTTCGTCAGGTCGTGGCCCGTCGGGCGGTGCGGTTGCCTGGCTGGCGTGCTCAAGGTAAGGTCTCTAGGAGTTTGGCAGCCGTCGGGGAGGCGGCGTCCTGGGGAAGGCGATGAACACGATCACCAAGAAAGACCTCGTCGACCGGATCGCGGACAAAACTGGCAGCAAGCGCGTCCTCGTCAAAAAGATCGTTCAACAATTCCTTGATGAAATCATCGCCGAGTTGGGGGAGGGCAACCGCCTGGAGTTCCGCGACTTCGGCGTCTTCGAAATCCGCTCCCGGGCGGCACGCGTCGCCCAGAACCCCAAGACCCTCGAAAAGGTCTTCGTCCCATCCAGACGCACCGTCAAGTTCAAGATCGGACGGCTCATGAAACAGCGGCTTTTTGGCGATAACGGCAGCGCCGCCCAGCGCCACCAGACAGCCGCCAAGCCGCAGCCACGCGCCGCCAGCGACGCGATGTAGGCCCCCGCACCAACTTTCGAACCGCCAATAGCGCGACCCGCTCCTGCGCTGCTCCGCGCTGCGCTTGCCGGGCAGGTTAGCAGTCCGTTGAGAAGCTACCTCAGGCGACCGAGTCAGTAGCAGCGGACCTCGCAGTCCGGCGTTTGGGGGCTGATGGCGCGGGCGCGCTGGACCAAGAGGTCCAGAGTTGCAGTTTTCCAACTGACTGTCAGGCTACGTGTCCCTGTAGCCACCACTGGCTCAAGTCAACGGAACTCCGTCCCGGTTGCGCCCTGCCAACCTGGTCCACCTATCGGCACTCACTTGCAGACGGTTTGCAACTACCGGCAGGACACGTACTTGGTACTCAAGGTGGGGCCGGCAGTTCACGTGTACGCCATCGCGGCGTCGATCAACGGCCGCAGGGTCTGCTCGGAAAAATCGAACTTCAGCCCCGCCGCCGCAAACAGTTCCGGCAAAGGCCGCGAACCACCCAGCGCCAGCCCATTGCGGTAAAACGCGACCGCTTGCTGATAGTCCTCCAGCGAGCGTTTCCAGACTTGAAGGGCGCCAAGCTGGGCAATTCCATACTCAATGTAGTAAAAGGGCACCTCATACACATGCAGTTTCTTTTGCCACCCGTGGCGATCATGCCGCTCCAGACCGGAAAGATCGATCTCGGGCTGGAAGCGCCGGGTGAGCGTTTGCCAGTAGTCCTTCCAGGATTCGATACCGGCGTCGACGTGCGTGTAAACGTAGTGCTGGAAGGCATCGATGCAGGCCATGAACGGAAAGAACGTCACTATCTTCTCGAAAAAGCGCCGCGTGGCCCGTTCGGTCTGATCGCCGAAAAACTCGACCGTGTGCGGCAGGGCCAGGCACTCCATGCCCATCGAAGCCACCTCGGAGAATTCCAGCGGGGCGCTGCGGTAGGCAAGGAACGGCTCGTTGCGGCACGCCCAGGTATGAAAGGCGTGACCGCCCTCGTGCAGCAGTGTGCGGACGTCGGTCTCGGTGCCGACCGCATTCATGAAAATGAACGGCAGGCGGCGCTCAGCAAAGGTGGCCTGGTAGCCACCGGGGGCCTTGCCCTTGCGACTGCCCAAATCGAGGGATTGCCGCTGACGAAGCGTGTCGAAGATGCGTCCCAGCTCGGGATCGACGCGGTGGAAGATGCGGCTGCAACCGGCCGCGAGCTCCTCCTCAGTGCGAAACGGGCGCAGCGGGGGTCGCCCGTCCGGGTCGACGGCCAAGTCCCATGGCCGCAGGGTGGCGACGCCCAGCTTTTCCCGCCGGCGGCGCGCCAGTTCCTGCACCGCCGGCACTACCACACGCTCGATAGCCGCGTGGAACTTCAGGCAGTCGTCCGGGGTGTAGTCGAAGCGTTCAAATGCCCGGAAGGCATATTCACGAAAGTCCCGGCAGCCTGCGTTCAGGGCGATTTGATGGCGCAACGCGACCATCTTTGCATATAGCTCATCCAGTCGGCCGGCGTCCTGTAGAAAACGCTCGGACCCCAGTCGCCAAGTACGCTCGCGCACCTGACGGTCGGGCTC
>Ga0129299_1000686_pt1 | contig 22059 bp, 15 predicted proteins | sample ConPoolayeCmetaG_FD_94477 | JGI IMG/M metagenome (GOLD analysis project Ga0129299, IMG submission 94477) | Hot spring microbial mat communities from California, USA to study Microbial Dark Matter (Phase II) - Cone Pool mat layer C metaG ...
CCCCGGTCGGCGCAGGCCGACCGCAGGCCGAAGGCCTATGGCGGGCGACTTGAGTCGGCACGTAGGTAGTCACCTTTTGGGGCACCCGGCGCCGGACGTCGGCCTGCACCGGCGCCTCCGGTCGGTGCAGGCCAACCGTTGGCCGCAGAGCCGGAACGGTTTGTGCTTCTGTATGAAGATGAGTTGACTTGCTATCACCGCCAACGGTGGCTCAAGGATATGCGGTCCAGGGAAATGATGAGCCTCATACCTCCCAGGGTCTGGGAGCGAATTGGGGTCAGCGGATCGCGGCCAGCATGGATGTGGTGTCTGGAAAGCTCTTCAGTTGGCAGCGCAGGCGGTTTGACCGCCAGACTTTGATCCACTATTATCAGCCTCTGGAAGCCACCTATCCAGAGGCTGAACTCATCTTTGTGGCCAAGATAACTGACCGGTTCACTTTCACAAAGATATTTTGATCGCTCTGGCTACCGGCAAAATCGTTCTTGTCCGATTACCCACTTAGGGCCTATCCGAAAGACGCAGCCGACGCATCCCTATGCGTCGGTATAAGCGGCATCGGGATGCCGCTCGTACGGTTTTTCGGATAGGCTCTTATGCTTGTTTTACGCCTCCATGATTTTGCTGACCGTTGGGACGAATTGAAAGGAGAGGTAGATAGGTGGTTGAACCAGTTCGCTGATAGGCCTACCGGTTTGCTCCGCTATGTCGGTCTATGTCCGAATTAATTTTTTAAAAAGTTCATCAATCGGCGGTACAAGCTGCGCGTTCTCGGTTTCCTCAGACGTTTCCCCGCGCCAATCCCTGCCCGACCAGATAGGCATAGCTTTGCCGAACCGCTTCAACCATATCCATATCACAGCGATCCAGTTCGACGATCAGCCACCGAATGTGGCCTGCGCCGGCCCGCACGATCCCCGGCACGTCGATTACCCCGCTGCCGATCGGCTGCATGGCATCCTGGCGATTGGCCGGGCCGTCTTTGATGTGCAGCAACGGCGCGCGCGCTCCCATTTTGGCGACAATTTCGACCGGATCGCAGCCGCCCACTTTGATCCAGTAGGTGTCCAGTTGGAAAATAATGCGTGGATCGAGCAACTCAAGGGCATATTCATAGGCATAGCGTTCACCGACCTTGAGATATTCCCACCAGTGGTTGTGCATGCCCACCGTGATGCCGTACGGAGCCAACATATCCACAGCCTGATTGAACAGTTCACAAAATGCCTTGATGTCATCAACGTTTTTGAATTGATCCGGGCCGCCGCCGGAAATGACGCATCGCGTGTCCAATGCGCCGAGCGTATCCAAAATTTCTTGCTTGCGCTCGGCCGTCGGCACCGGAAACGAGTGGATGCCGGTGACTTGTAACCCCAGCGATTTGAACAGCTTGCCGGCTGCCCCCGGGGTGGTGCCGGGAAAACCGGCCGTTTCCACACCCACATAGCCGATTTCAGCGGCCAGACGGACGATATGCTCGTAGCCCTTTTGGGCGGCGAGGTCGCGCAGTGTATACAATTGTAATGCGATTGGTGCAACCATTGCTTTTTCCTTCTGCTTTGAATTGTTTGAGCAAAATTGCCACAATGCAGTGGCACATTTTATTGTACCCGATTGTAGCGTGAAGGCAAATTGTCAACGTAGGGACGACCTTTGCGGTTGTCCCATAGGCATCTGCGCTGCGGCCGGTCTCTGACCGATCCGCCGCGTCGAACACGGTCCGAGCCAGGGGCTAGGTATTTAGGGCCTATCCGAAAAACGTAACCGACGCACCCCTATGCGTCGGTAAAGCGGCAAGGGATGCCGCTTGTACGGTTTTTCGGATAGGCTCTTATTGCCACGCTATGCCTGGCCGATCCATTGGCGGACCAGTGCCAGTTCTTCTTCGCGTGTCGACAGCCGTCCGTCCAGGCGGGCGGCGCGCAAATCATGCAAGATTTGCCCAAAGATCGGACCGGGCGGCAGGCCCATAGCCTTGAGGTCATCGCCGGTCAACTCGGGATGGATATGGCGATAATGCTGCCAATAGTTCATCAATGCCGCACGCACCCGCTCCGAATCGGAGGCCACCCAGTTGACCAGAATCGCCGGGCCGGAAAAGGGCGAAGCAATGTCGTAGACCTGGGCGGGCGACACGTCGTGCACCTGGAGCAAAGCAACTTCTTGGCGCAACCGTGACACCTGGCGCAGCAATTCAGCGTCATGGCTGCGGATTTTGAGTCGGGTGACCAGCGTTTCCACTTCCGCCTCGATCATCCGGCAGGTCAACAACGCCAGGTAAAGCTGAGCAATGTTGTTTTGGGGTTCCAGCATGCCATGCAGGGCCTCGAATTCCTCTTCTTCTTGCTGCGGCTTCCAATCCGACTCGTACCACTCGTTCAGCACTTCACGCAAGGTCTGAAATTTAGATTGCACCCATCCATTACAAACCAAAGCCGGGTGAATCTGGCGCAACACGCCCAACGCCTCCATCCGACTCAGACCGGCTTCCGGTTCGGCTTCCTGCAAAAGCAGGTACAGTTCATGGCGGATCCGTTCGCCGCTGACGCGGACCAACAAAGGCAGCGCATTGTCGATCAACTCGCGTGTGCGCGGCTCAATATGGAATCCCAGCCGTTGCTCCAGGCGCACTGCGCGCAAAATGCGGGTGGGATCCTCGACAAAGCTCAACGAATGCAACACCCGAATCACACCGTCGCGTAAATCCTGTTCGCCACCGTAAAAGTCGAGCAGTTCGCCGTAATGATCGGCATCCAAACGTATTGCCAGGGTATTGATGGTAAAGTCACGGCGGTGCAGGTCCTGTTTGATCGATGAACTCTCCACCTGCGGCAGAGCGGTGGGGTGAGCGTAAAATTCGGTACGCGCGGTGACGAAATCGAGCGAGTCTTCCGGCTGTGTTTCATCGGCAGTTTGCAAAATCCACTTGGCGGTGCCAAAGCGGGTATGCGAGCGCACCCGACCGCCCTTTCGCTCGGCCAGCAGCCGGGCCAACCGGATCGCGTCTCCTTCCACGACCAGATCGATGTCTTGCGTGGGGCGTCCCAGCAACAAATCGCGCACAAACCCACCGACGATATAAAGCTTGAAGCCGAGTTCATGCGCACAACCGGCCGCTTCCCAAAGCAAGGCCAGTTTGTGCGCGCTGAGCGAGCGCTCGAGCAATTGGACGATTTGACGTCGGCGCGATGGGGCGCGCGTCCCATTTTGAGTGCCGAACAGGGCCTTGATCAGGTCGGTGCGGGTGACAATGCCCAATACCTGCCCGCTTTCAGATACCACCGGCACCTGTCCCACCCCATATTCAATCATGATCCGCTGCACGGCGTCGATGGCATCCTCCGGGTGGACGACGATTTCCCCCTTGGTCATATAGGTGGCAATGGCCGCGTGATCGAGTCCCAGGCGCAACGCCCGATCGATCTCGCGCCGAGAGAGCATCCCTACCACCCGTCCGTTTTCGATCACCGGAAACCCCTCGTGTCCGTAAAGTTGCATCAGCTCGTGAGCGCGCATCACCGTTGTTGTCGGCTGAACGGTATGCACGCCAAAAGACATCAGTTCACGCACCGTCACCGCCGGACGGACGGCGGTTTTGAGCAGGTCGAGCAGGCGCACACGCACTTGTTGCACCGTCATCTCGCGGATCAGCGCGGCGGCGGCCCGCCCATGTCCACCGCCGCCAAAAGCGGCGACGATTTCGGCCACGTTGATCGCTTCATCGCTCGACCGGGCGATCAGTTGAACCTGGTCATCAAAGCCCACGATCAAAAAGAGGCCGGCCGGTTCAAACAAATCGTGCAGGTTGTGGGCCAGCACCGAGACTTCTTCGACATAGCGGCCAAATTCGACGGCGGTGACGATCACCGATTGTCCGGCAAAAGTATGGTTCTCGACTCTGGTCAGAAGCAACTCGTACAGTTCATGTTGATCGGGCGTCAACGGGTAATGCAAAAAGTCGTTGGCGATTTCAAGGCTGGCGCCATGTTCCAACAACCAGGCGACGCAACGTACATCGCGCGGGGTGGTGGTCAGATACGAAAGCGACCCGGTGTCTTCGTAAATGCCCAACAGAAATAGGGTTGCTTCAATCGGCGATACAGGCATAGCCCGTTCGATCATTTGTTCGACCAACAACGTTGTGGTTGCTCCGACCTCATCGCCGTAAAAAGTCCAGCCGCTTTTCAGTTCATGTGCAGGTGGATGATGATCGATGATCTGCACCTGGAGGGTTTTGCTCATCCCTTTCAAGGTGACCATTGACTGGGTATCGACCAGGATCACGTGCGCGATGGTGATCTGCACCGTTCCTTCTTCGCCGAACAGTTCTTGAACGCTCACAAAAGGAAGGTCTGCACCGTAAAGGGTGATAAAATTTCGTGCATTGCGGTTAATACGGCGCGGCAATACCGGCATCGTGCCGGAATATAACCGCGCCGCACCAAGCAACGCGGCGATAGCGTCGAGGTCGGCGTTTTCATGGGTCATGACGACATGCAAGGGCTGAGCAGGCACAAACAGCTCCTTTCGTCCGTGTTAGAGGGTGATGTCTTGATTCTGGTCTTGAATGCGCTCCAAGGGGCTATCCCAAAAACATAGCCGACGTATCCCTATGTGTCGGTACAAGCGGCATAGGGATGCCGCTTGTACGCGGATAGGCTAAGGGCCTACCCGAAAAACATAGCCGACGTATCCCTATTGCGTCGGTACAAGCAGCACAGGGATGCCGCTTGTACGCGGATAGGCTAAGGGCCTACCCGAAAAACATAGCCGACGTATCCCTATTGCGTCGGTACAAGCGGCACAGGGATGCCGCTTGTACGGTTTTTCGGATAGGCTCTAAAAAAGCGGATCGGCAGCCGTGAGGTCGCCGATCCGCCATTGGGTAAAGCAGAACCACCGCCCGGCTCAGGCAGCGACCGTTTCGGACACCTTTTCGGCTTCTGCCGGCACGTTTTCCGTTTGCTCGCGAAAGACAATCTGGTCATCCTGGACATCGGCGACGATCCGGGTGGCGCGTTTGCCGCCGGCAAGCAGTTGCACCGACAGGGGGTTCTCGATGTGCCGCTGCAAAGTGCGGCGCAGCGGACGCGCTCCGAACTGTGGATCATAGCCATGCTCGGCCAGCCAATCGCGTGCGGCTTCGGTCAACTCGAGTTCGATACCCTGCTCGCGCAGCCGTGCGGCGATTTCGCGCATTTGCAAGTCAACGATCTGGCGCATATGTTCCTGAGTCAGGTTGTGGAAAATGATGATCTCATCGATGCGGTTCAGGAACTCGGGCCGGAAGGTGCGCTTGAGTTCGTCACGGATGTCCCGTTGCATCGCCTTTTCTTCACTGCTGGTATCGTCATCCGGACGCTGAAAGCCGATTGTGCCGCCCTTTTTGAAATAGCGAGTGCCGATGTTCGAGGTCATGATCAGCACCGTGTTGCGGAAATCGACTACATGCCCCTGTCCATCGGTCAATCGCCCCTCATCCAGGATTTGCAGCAGCGCGTTCCAGACATCGGGGTGCGCCTTTTCGATCTCGTCAAAAAGCACCACCTGGTAGGGCCGACGACGCACGGCCTCGGTCAGGGTGCCCCCTTCTTCATAGCCCACATACCCCGGCGGCGCGCCGGTCAGCCGTGAAATGGTGTGTCGCTCCTGGAAGTCGCTCATATCGACGGTGAGCAGCGCTTCGGCATCGCCAAAGAGAAATTCGGCCAGCGCTTTGGCCATTTCGGTTTTGCCTACGCCAGACGAGCCGAGAAAGATAAAGCTGCCGATCGGCCGACGCGGGTCTTGCAACCCGGCACGCGAGCGACGGATGGCGTTCGCTACGGCATTGATCGCCTCATCCTGCCCGACAATGCGCTCGTGCAGGCGCTCTTCCATGTGCAGCAATCGGCTGGCTTCGGTTTCCAGCATATTGGAAACCGGAATGCCGGTCCACGTTTCGACAATTTGGGCAATATCGGCTTCATCCACACACTCGTCAACGTTCTTTTCGGCCTGCCAGGCCTCGCGTTGTTGTTCAAACTCGCTCTCCAATTTGAGCCGCTGACTCTTGACTTCGGCAGCGCGTTCGTAATCGCGCGCATCACCGGCGGCCTGTTCTTCGGCAGCCAGGTGGCGAATTTGCTTTTTCATTTCTTTGAGCGCATCCGGCATCTGATAGATGTCAATGCGCACCTTGGCTGCGGCCTCGTCGATCAGGTCGATCGCCTTGTCGGGCAAACGGCGTTCGGTCACATAGCGGTGTGAAAGTTGCACCGCCGCAACCAGCGCTTCGTCGGTGAAACGAACTTTATGATGCGCTTCGTATCTATCGCGCAATCCACGAAGCATTTCGATAGCTTCTTCGACGCTCGGCTCATCGACGTACACCGGTGCAAAACGGCGTTCCAGGGCAGCGTCTTTTTCGATGTATTTGCGATACTCGTCCAGGGTGGTCGCGCCGATACACTGAAGTTCACCGCGTGCCAGGGCCGGCTTGAGCATATTGCTGGCATCGAGCGCACCGCTGGCCGATCCGGCGCCGACCACGTTGTGAATTTCGTCGATAAAGAGGATGATTTCGCCTTGCGCGTGCTGGATTTCGGCCAGTGAGGTCTTCAGCCGCTCTTCAAAATCGCCCCGAAAACGCGAACCGGCGACCATAGCGCCCAGGTCGAGCTGGACAACCCGTTTGCCGATCAGCAGTTCAGGCACATCTTCGGCGACCAATTTCTGGGCCAGGCCTTCGACGATGGCTGTCTTGCCGACGCCGGCTTCGCCGATCAACACCGGGTTGTTTTTGGTGCGGCGGCAAAGCACGTGAATGACGCGCAAAATTTCGGCATCGCGCCCGATCACCGGGTCGAGCTTGCCCTCACGGGCCAGTTGGGTCAGATCGCGGCTGTATTTTTCCAGCGTGCGGTATTGCGATTCGGCCTGTGGGCTGGTGACTCGCTGTCCGCCGCGAATTTCCTGGATCGCTTCCTGGATGCGCTGTTTGGTGATGCCGGCATCACGCAAAATGCGATCGGTCGGCGTGCCCCGCTCGCTGGCGATGGCCAGGAAAATGTGTTCGGTTGAAATGTATTCGTCTTTGAGAAAGCCGGCTTCTTTTTGTGCGCTGTCCAACACGCGCTTGACGCGCGGAGTGATAAACAATTGCCCGGTGCCGCCCCCATAGATCGACACTTTGGGGCTGGCACGCAAAACGTCATCCAGCCGACGCTTGAGCACTTCGGCGTCGGCGCCCAGCATATCGACAATTTGCGACACTACTCCTTCCGGTTGCTCCAACAGGGCCAGTAACAAATGCTCCACGTCAACCTGGTTATGGCTATACCTTTGCAAAATCTCGTATGCGCGCATTGCTGCATCCTGGGCGCGCTCGGTAAAACGATCAAATCGCATCATAGATATCCTGCTCCTATCCTGCTATATCCATAACTTTCCGAGTGGGTAAACGTTCATTGTCCGACCCAGACTCTACAAGGTTTCTTTCCCCTGGTGCTACGAGCTGGTGATCTGGCTTCAGACAAAGTTATTATAGCACAGACGCATTAAAATAACATTAGAGGTGACGGTCTCCTTGCCAGGGTCGGGCGTGAGCGTAGCACACCGGGAAACTACAGGGAACCAAAACCGGGCATAGCGTTCTGTAAAAGGAGCAAAAGCGACCTCCGCTGTCCATAATGGGTTGAGCCAACCTGCAAATTGGTGCTGGACTCTGGCGAGCCTACGTCTGGTGGTGGAATCGAGGCTTTAGCCGGATTTTAACCACCAGCGGTAGACCGGCTGAAGGCTCAATGCCCGAAAACGCAAGTCCGGTCAGGTACAATTGCCCATTCCCGTCGCAAAGCTGGTTTATTGCAGTATAGCACAAAACGCCGAATTGCCCAACCGATTTTGCCTGGGTGCATCCTGGTCGTTCTGCGCATTCTGGCTTTGGCGCCGATTGGGCATAGCAATTATTCGTGGTGCAAAATTGTGGTATAATCAAATTGTCAGCGAGTCGGAGTGCCGATCATCATTAAAATCGGTCATTACCTACCCTGGTTTTGTATGGTGGGGCAAACCGTCCACGAATGCTTCACGAATGCACGAATCGCATCATCATTCGAGTATTCGTGCTGGACTCGGGCGATTTAGAGCGTTGAGGCTTCAGCCGGTCTACATCGTAGTTAAAATCCGGCTAAAGCCTCCACTCCACTATCAGACAAGATTCGCCCGAGTCCGATATTCGTGGCCTATTCGTGGCAGGTTTCCGCACCCGACGATCAACGCAACATGGGGTGGCAGGCAATTACGGAGAATCAGTAGATATCAAAGGAGGCAAAATGAACGGTTCTAAAACGGCAGCGACCGTGGCCGTTGCACTCATCGGCCTGGTTTTTCTGTGCGTTGGCGGCATTTTAGGCGCGTTCGGTGTGCTCTATGTGCTTGCTGCACACGATGAGATGGCTGCCAACCCCGGTGCACGACTGACCATCGGCATTGCGATGATCGTCATCGGCCTGCTCATCTGGACGGCAGCCGCAGTCGGCGCATTCTTGGCCTGGCGGCGCTTGCAGCCCAAACCGGAGCAGAAAATCACCATCAAACAAGAGGTTGCGTTGACCGGCGACATCGACCTGGCTTCGCTCAAGTGTCGCCAATGCAACGCCACGCTCAACCAAAGTGCAATCACGGTGCAGGCCGGCGCGGTGATCGTTTCCTGTCCGTATTGCGGGGCCACCTATCAGATGGTCGAAGAGCCGAAATGGTAAGCAAATGCAGCGGTGGAGGGTGTAAAATGAACCGTAAATTGTTTCGTTTGGCCGTGGTGGGCCTGTTGATCGGCTGTCTGACCCTGGTGGGGAGCGCCCCGACAGTGTGGGCACAGGCATATCGATTCAGCCTTGACCGTAACATTTCACATGTATACGTCAATAGCGATGGCTCGGCCGACATCGAGTACATCCTCACCTTTACCTGCGCCCAAGGTGCCCATCCAATTGACATCGTTGACATCGGCTTGCCCAACTCGACCTATGACCTGAAGACAGCCCAGGCCTGGTTTAGCCCGGGTCTGGGTGAGGGACGCCGGTATCCTCTTACCGACATTTTTAAATCCGAAGAAGTGGCCATCGGCGTTGAAATCCATTTGAAGGGGTACACCATTCAACCGGGCAAGCAAGGCACGCTCTTTTTCAAGATTCGCGTCCGAGAAATGGTCTATGCCGATAGCAAAGACAAAGCGTATGCCAGCCTTGAATTTGCACCCCACTATTATGACAAAGCGAATGTGCAGGGAAAAACTTTTTTAGAGATCAATTTCCATTTTCCGGCCGGATTGACCGGCGAAGAAACACGCTATCATAAAGAAAAATATCATAGCGCAACGGTGCAAGATGGACGATTTGTGTTCACCTATGTTTATCCGGAGACGAATGGCTACACCCGCTACCTGCACGGCATTTCATTTCCGCGCAAATATGTGACCCAGGTATACAAAGCCCCTCTGCTGGGCGGGCAATTCTACGCTGTGCTCGGCAAGATAGGCGAGTTTTTTGCCACTTACGGTTGTTTTGGTTTGTTCTTTTTGTTCTTTTTTGTGTTGATGCCCACCATCAACTCGGTGCAGAGCAACAGACGCAAGATGAAATACTTGCCTCCCTCTCTGTCGGTGGAGGGTGTGGGGATCAAACGGGGGCTGACGGCCGTCGAAGCGGCGATCCTGCTCGAAACGCCGTTGAACAAGGTCTTGACCATGATCTTGTTCAGCGTCCTCAAAAAACGCGGGGTGGTAGTGCTGGAAGAAAAGCCACTCAAACTGGAAAAGGTCGATCCCTTGCCCCAGGCCAACTGGCGCGATTACGAGCTGGAATTTTTGGCCAGCATCAAGCCGGATGGCACACTCGACGAGAAACAATTGCAAAGAATGATGGTTGAACTGGTCAAAGAGGTCAATGCCAAACTCAAAGGGTTCAGCCGCAAAGAGACGATCGAGTATTACAAAAACATCGTCGAACGGGCCTGGCAGCAAGTGCAGGCCGACGCAACGCCGGAACTCAAATCTCAGCACTTTGATCAGGCGCTGGAATGGATGATGATGGACGACAAGTTTCAGGAACGCACACAAAAGACCTTTACCACCGATACGGTTTACATGCCGTCATGGTGGGCCTATTACCGTCCCTGGCGCACTCACGTTGCCGGTTCGCGCATCGACGGCGGCACCGTTTCGACGGGGCGCAGCAGCAGTGGTGGAGGGCGATCGGTCACCTTGCCCACGCTACCCGGCGCCGCCTTTGCCGGCACCATTGTCAGCAGCATCGAACGCACGGCCGGTGGCATTGTCGGACGCTTGGAAAGCTTTACCGGCGGCGTAACCCAGGTCACCAACCCCCCACCGGTTTCTTCAAGCGGCGGCGTCCGGTCGAGCGGGGGGTGTGCCTGCGCCTGCGCATGTGCCGGTTGCGCCTGCGCGTGTGCGGGAGGCGGAAGATAAAACCCGTTACCTGCTGTGAGATATTTTGCGGTGCGCAACACAGATGTGCGGTATGTATCGTAAAGGAGCCTTCTTATGTCTATATTTGATCAGATCAAGCGCTTTTTTACCCCAGAGCGCCCGCTCGGCAAGGGAATGTTTCAATATCGAACTCCGCCCAATGCCCCCAACCGCTTTCGGATGCATCTGCGCATCGATCAAGATGGCACGGGCGTGTTGGTGATCAATGCCGCCAAAGTGTTGCACCTCAACCAGACCGCCGCCGAAATGGCCAAACTGATCATCGAAGAAGTGCCTTCCGAGCAAGCTGCGCGGCAGATTGCCCGGCGTTATCGTGTGAAACGTGAACAGGCGCGCAAGGACTATGACGACCTCAAGGACAAAATTTTCCTGCTCGGCAGTACCGACGAAATTTGTCCGATCACCTACCTCGACGTGCAGCGCATCGATCCCTTTCAAACGCCCGCTTCGGCCCCCTACCGCATGGATTTTGCCCTCACCTATGCCTGTGACAACAATTGTGGACACTGCTATGTCGGTCGCCCGCGCGATTTTCCGACCATGGGCGTGGAAGAGTGGAAACGAGTCATCGACCGCTGCTGGGAAGTGGGCATTCCACATATCTGTTTCACCGGCGGCGAAGCAACGCTCTACCCCGGCCTGCGTGAGTTGATCGAGTATGCCGAAGACGTGGGGCTGGTCACCGGCCTGTTGACCAACGGCCGTCGCCTGGCCAACCGTGCCTATCTGGACGGATTGCTCCAGGCCGGGCTGGATCACATCCAGATCACCCTCGAATCGCACAATCCGGCAGTTCATGACGAAATGGTCTGCGCTCAAGGGGCGTGGGCCGAAACGGTAGAAGGGATCAAAAACAGCGTTGCCGCCGATGTCTATTTGATGACCAACACCACCCTCACCGACCTCAACGCGCCGACCATCGAAGAAACGATTGATTTCATTGCCGGGCTGGGCGTGCGCACGGTGGCCTGCAACGGGCTGATCTTTGCCGGCAAAGGACGTGATGTGGGCATCGGCATCCCCGAACATGACCTGGAACCGATCATGGCCCGGGTGCAGGGGCGCGCCAAAGCGCATGACCTGCGTCTGATCTGGTATACCCCCACCCGCTACTGCGAATTCAACCCGCTGGAGCACGACCTGGGCGTCAAGGGCTGTTCGGCAGCGCGCTACAATATGTGCGTCGAGCCGAACGGCGACGTGCTTCCATGCCAGAGCTATTTTCAGTCGATGGGCAACATCCTGCGCGATCCGTGGCCAAGCATTTGGGACAGCGCCCTGGCCAACCATATCCGTAGCCGTGCATGGCTGCCTGAACAATGCCGCACCTGTCCCGACAAGGAACTTTGTGGGGGCGGCTGCCCGCTCTACGCCGCCGAAGGCGAATATCAGTGCCGCGACAGCCAGAACACAGCCGGGTAGCCGGTCACGGACGCGCGTACAGGCCAATGGACAGATATTTTGACAAAAGCTTTTGATTGTGCTACTATAAGTGCCCATAAAAATCAATAGTCTCAGCAGTCCCATCGAGTCGGAGTCGAGGCTTTAGCCGGAGCGTTCTGTCTGAAGGCGCTCCCTCCAGGTGATTCTTTGTGGTCTGCTGAGCATGTCTGGAAACCTTATCCAGAGGGGGCGAGGGACCGGCCCAATGACCCCCCGGCAACCAGATTGCTCGATTGACAGCGTTAAGCGGGCAGTCCAGGTGCCAAGTCCGGCAGTTTGTGGAGGCCACAAGCTGGGAGATGAGGGATTTTACCAACCTCTCCACGTGAGAGGATTTTTTTGTTCAAGAGAGACCCTAAAGGTCTTCGAGACCTTTAGGGTCTGAGTTGAGGGCAAGTATGCGCACGGTAGAATGGGACAACGGACGGATCAAACTGGTCGATCAGCGGCTGCTCCCTGCCGAATTCAAAGTGGTTACCCTGGACACGGTCGAAGGGGTAGCGAAGGCGATCAAAGAGATGTATGTGCGTGGCGCGCCGGCAATCGGCGCGACGGCGGCCTTTGGTCTGGCGCTGGCGGCGCAAAACAGCGATGCTCGAGACAAATCAACCCTGCTTCAAGATTTGAATCGGGCAGCCGATGTGCTGCGCGCCACCCGGCCGACGGCGGTCAACCTGTTTTGGGCGCTGGAGCGCATGTTGCGTGCGGCACAGTATGGGGCGCCCGATGATGCCGTTGCCGTGCGCGCGGCTTTGGTGGCAGAAGCACAGCGGATCGCCGACGAAGATGTGCAGGTCAACCGGACGATGGGTGAATTCGGCCAAGCAATCATCCGCGATGGCGACAACATCCTCACCCATTGCAACGCCGGCGCGCTGGCGACGGTGGATTATGGCACCGTACTCGGCGTTGTCCGTGCGGCGGTTGAACATGGAAAGCGAGTCCACGTGTGGGTTGATGAAACCCGACCCCGCCTGCAAGGCGCACGGCTCACCGCGTGGGAATTGATGCGCGACCACATCCCATGCACCCTGATCGCCGACAACGCCGCCGGGCAATTGATGCGCACCGGCCGGGTCGACGTGGTGCTTTATGGCGCAGACCGCGTCGCAGCAAACGGCGACGTGGCCAACAAGATCGGCTCGTACAAGCTGGCCGTGCTCGCCCACGAAAACGGCATTCCATGCTTTTGCGTCTCCCCCACCTCGACCATCGATATGAGCCTGGCACACGGCGACCTGATTCCCATCGAAGAACGCGATCCCGAAGAAGTGACCGTGATCGACGGTCAACGCATCGCCCCAGAAGGGGTGCCGGTGCTCAACCTGGCCTTTGATGTCACCCCCCACCGTTACCTGACCGGCATCATCACCGAAAAGGGGATTGCCTATCCACCTTTTGATCTCAGTCTGAAGCGGTTGATGGGCGAATGAACACGGCTATGCAGGCGGTCATCTTTTGTGGTGGCAAGGGCACGCGGATCAGTGGGGGCGACCAGGCGGTCAAAAAAGAACTGGTCGAGATCGGCGGGCGGCCCATCTTGTGGCATGTGATGAAGATTCTGGCCACCTACGGCTACAAAGATTTCATCCTGCCGCTGGGCTACCGTGGCGATTTGATCCGCCGCTACTTTTTGGATTATGAACGGATGAACCGCGACGTGTCTTTTTACCTGGGTGACACCGAGCGGGTTTGTTTTTGGGGCGAAAACCACGAAGGAGACTGGCGGGTTACCCTGGTCGATACCGGCCTGGAGACCAGCAAAGGCGAGCGTGTCCGCCGGGTGGCGCCCTACATCACCTCCGAGCGTTTTTTTTTGCTTTACGGCGACGACGTGGCCGATGTAAACGTGGCCGATTTGGTGCGCTTTCACCTGACCCACGGCAAAGCGATCACCATCACCGGTTATCAGCCGGCTTATCAGTATGGAGTGGTTGAAGTTAACGAGGATGGTTTGATTACAGATTACCATCAATATCCTCAAGTCGATCATTGGATCAACGCCGGGTTTATGGTCATCGAACGGGCCGCGCTGGAAGCCTTGCAAGAAGGAATGGACCTGGAAACCGAGTTTCTGACCTGTATGGCCCATCGGGGAGAGGCGATGCTTTACCGCCATCGCGGATTCTGGCGTTCGATGAACACCTTCAAGGACGCCCAAGAGTTGAACGAATTGTGGGACGCGGGCCGGGCGCCGTGGAAAATTTGGTAGCTGGTTGGTCAGGCGATGCCAAACGGTGCATTTGAAAATGCCTTTCACGGGCAAACGGTGCTCATCACCGGACATACCGGCTTCAAAGGCTCGTGGTTGAGTATATGGTTGCGCGAGTTGGGTGCACAGGTGATCGGCTACAGCCTGCAGCCGCCGACAACGCCCAGCCTCTTTGAATTGTGCCGTTTATCAGCACGCATCGTCGATATACGTGGCGATGTGCGCGATCTGGCCCATCTGGAACGGGTGATCGCCCAATATCGACCACGGGTTATTTTCCACCTTGCTGCTCAGCCATTGGTGTTGTGGTCATACGCGCAGCCGCAGGAAACTTTTGCCATCAACGTATGCGGCACGGTCAATCTGCTCGAAGCGGTACGCCGAACCGATATGCGGGGGGCCGTGGTCTGCGTCACCACCGACAAGGTCTATCGAAATCGCGAGTGGGTATGGGGCTACCGCGAGATCGACGAATTGGGCGGACGCGACCCCTACAGTGCCTCCAAGGCGATGGCCGAGTTGGCGATCGAATCGTATCGTCAATCGTTCTTTAATACTCCAAAACATCCTCGTGTTGCTTCGGCGCGGGCCGGAAACGTGATCGGCGGGGGAGACTGGGCTGCCGACCGCCTGTTGCCCGACCTGGTGCGCGCGTTGACGCGCCATGAAACAATGCGGCTACGCAACCCAACCCACGTGCGCCCCTGGCAGATCGTGTTTGAATCGTTGAGCGGCTACCTGTGGCTGGCCGTCAACCTGCTGCGGCCCGATGGACACACATGGGCGCAGGCGTGGAATTTCGGCCCAACCTGTGAACGCGCCGTGACCACCCGGCAGGTGGTTGAAAAAGCCATCGCCGTGTGGGGAGAAGGTTCTTTTGTCACCGACGCGGCACAAGGCGAGGTCGAAACGGCCATACTGCGCCTGAATTGCGACCAGGCGGCCCACGGCCTCGGTTGGCAGGCGATTTACGACTGGGAAGAAGCGGTGACCGAAACGATGCGCTGGTATCGCGCCTGGTTTGAACGTCAATTGGCTTCAAACAACGTCGATATGTACGATGTCTGCGCAACCCAGCTCGCTCGTTATGTTCTCGCGGCGTGCGAAAAAGGGGTGGCCTGGGCGAGATGAATGAGCGGGTGCTGGTCACAGGCGGCAGCGGCTTTATCGGCTCACACCTGGTCGAGGCGCTGCTGCAACGCGGCGCACAAGTGCATTGCCTGCTGCTGCCCACCGATCCGGCGATCTACCTGGCTCCGCTGAACGGGCAAATCGTCCGCCATGACGCCGATTTGCTCGATGTCGAACGCGTGCACAAGGTGGTCAAGGCCGTTCGCCCACAGGTTGTTTTTCATCTGGCTGCTGTTGGGGTAAGCGACGTACACGCCGATCCGGCATGGGTGATGCGGGTCAATGTCGAAGGAACGCTAAACCTGTTGCGCGCCCTTGGGGGTGAATACCGCGTTTTTGTCAACACCGGCACATGCCATGAATACGGCAATCAACCTGCCCCGTTGAGCGAAGATTTAGCCCCGCGCCCCGAACTGCCTTATGCCATCGCCAAAGCAGCGGCATGGCATTTTTGCAACCGTTTTGTCAAGGTCGAAAAATGGCCGATTGTCAGCGTACGGCCCTTTAGCGTCTATGGGCCGCGTCAGGCGGCCAACACCTTTGTCCAGGCTTGCATTCGCGCTGCCTGCGAGGGACGCCCTTTTGAGATGACCCCTGGCGAACAGCAACGCGATTGGGTGTATGTGAGCGATGTGGTCGAAGGATTGATCCGCGCGGCCGAAACGCCGGCAGCCATCGGCGGCACTTTTAATTTGTGCAGCGGCATCGGCACAACGCTGGATGCTGTGGCCCGGCAAATTATGCAAATTATGGAGGCAATGGGCAATCCGGTTGAAATCCGCCGCGGCGCACTGCCTTATCGCCGCGAAGAAATCTGGACGCTGGTCGGCGACCCGACGCGCGCGCGCCGGGTGTTGGGCTGGCAACCGACCACGCCGCTGGCCGAAGGCCTCTTGAAAACCGTACACGAGGTCACCGAAAAAAGGTAAGCCGATAGACAAGCCAAACCGATCGGCACATCAATTATGAATCAAGCAGATCAACTACGTCAAGAAATTCAACGTCTGGTAGCCGAATTCTACCAGGTCACGCATGCCAAACAACCTTTCATTCCCGGCCAGACGCGCATCCATTATGCCGGGCGTGTGTTTGACGAGCAAGAACTGATCGCCCTGGTCAACACCGCCCTCGACTTTTGGCTGACCTTTGGCCGGGCCGGGCTGGCCTTTGAGAAGCGGCTGGCCGAATATTTCGGCGTTTCCAACGCCATTATGGTCAATTCCGGCTCATCGGCCAACCTGGCCGTCATCGCCACACTTTGTTCTCGCCAAAACGAAAACCCACTCCACCCCGGTGATGAGGTGATCACCCCGGCAGCCACCTTTCCGACCACCGTCGCACCGCTGGTACAATACAACCTGACGCCGGTATTTGTCGATTGCGTGTTAGGCAGCTATCAAATCGACCTCGCAGCGGTCGAGGCCGCCATCTCGACGCGCACGCGGATGATTTTCGTGCCGCACATTCTGGGCAACATGGCCCCGCTGGATCGTCTGATCGAGATCGCCCGGCGACACGATCTCTACCTGATCGAAGACACTTGCGAAGCGATGGGCTCGCGTTACAACGGCAAACTGCTGGGCACGTGGGGAACGATGAGCACGCTCAGCTTTTATCCGGCCCACCACATCACCACCGCCGAAGGCGGCGCCGTGCTCACCGACAACGAAGCACTGGCCAAAACCTGCCGTTCGATCCGCGATTGGGGCCGCGATTGCTGGTGCGATCACCGCACCGGCAACAGCAACGGCGCATGTGGCAAACGTTTCAGCTACCAGATCCCCGGCGTGCCCGGCGTTTATGATCACAAATACCTGTACAGCAACATCGGCTACAACTTGCGTCCCACCGATCTGCAAGCCGCACTCGGCCTGGTACAACTGGAAAAATTGCCGGCGTTCGAGCAGGCGCGCAAACGTAATTTCAAGACACTTTACGATGGTTTGAAAAAGTTTGAAGAATATCTCATTTTGCCCACCTGGGATGCCCGTGCCGATGTCAGTTGGTTTGCCCTGCCGTTGACCGTGCGTCCTGAGGCACCGTTCTCCCGGGGCGATCTGATCGGCTGGCTGGAAAAGCGGGGCATCGAGACGCGCTTTTTGTTCGCCGGCAACATTTTGCGCCAGCCGGGCTTTGTCGACATCCCCCATCGCACCGTTGGCGAATTGACCAACACCGATCTGGTTATGCGCGCCACCTTTTTTGTCGGCGTCTATCCGGGGCTGGACGAGGCGCGATTGACTTTTATGCTCGAACAGTTTGAAGCATTTTTCAACAACCGGGTGTGATTTCCCATTGGTGATTGGAAAGGCTTTTTTTCTTTGATCCCAGACCACGTCAAACTCACTTTTATCATGGCCGTATACAACGAAAAAGACACCGTGCTCAAGATGCTCGACCGGGTGTTGCAGCTGCCGATCAACAAAGAGGTCATCCTGATCGACAATTGTTCCACCGACGGCACGCGCGACATCTTGAGCAGCATCCGCTCGGACCAGGTCAAGGTCATCTTGCAGCCCCAAAACCTGGGCAAGGGAACTTCGATCCGCACCGGCGTCGCCCATGCCGGCGGTGATTACATCGTTATTCAGGATGCCGATGAAGAATACGAGCCGGAGCAGGTGCCGCTATTGCTTGAAAAAGCATTGGCCGAAAACCTGGATGCCGTGTTCGGCTCCCGCACATTGGGTGGCCGGGCAGTATACGTTTACTTGAAAAACTATCTTGGCGTGTTGGGAATCAATTTTCTGATCAACGCGCTTTTTGGCAGCCATTACACCGACACCGCCACAGCGTGCAAATTGATCCGCGCGTCGGTATTCAAGGCCCTTCCCTTACAGCGCACCGGCTTTGATCTGGACTTTGAAATCTGCACCAAGCTGGCATTGGGCGGCTATTCCTATGGCGAAGTGCCGATTCGCTATCATCCGCGCACGGTGGCACAAGGCAAAAAGCTGCGCGCGTTCAGAGATGGTTGGGCTGCACTCAAAGTGATTTTGTACGACCGTTTTGTCTGGCGACCGCCGTCCGGCAGTCGTTAACCGCAGATCAAGGGGAGGAACCTGGCGATGAACATTGTGATCACCGGCTCTTTTGCTTTTGATTACATCATGCACTTTCCGGGCTATTTTACCGATCACATTTTGCCCGACAAACTGGATCGGATCAGCCTCAGCTTTTTGGTCGACGATATGCAGCGCGTGTACGGCGGCTGTGCGCCCAACATCGCCTATTCGCTGGCCCTGCTCGGCGAGCACCCCCGCCTGATGGCCACGGCCGGCAAAGATGCCGGTGAGTATGTGCAATGGCTGAACGAACAAGGTGTTGACACCTCGTTAATGAAGATTTGCGATGATTGCTTTACTGCATCGTTTTTTGTCAGCACCGACCTGGCCCAAAACCAAATTGCCAGCTTTTACACCGGCGCTATGGCCCGCGCGCGTGACCTGTCATTTTACCAGGTGACACCTCGCCCCGACCTGACCATCATTTCGCCCAACGATCCCCTGGCAATGGCCCGCTATGCCCGCGAGTGCCGCGAGTTGGGCATTCCGTACATTTACGATCCCAGCCAGCAAGTGGCCCGTGTCGGCGGAGACGAATTGATCGATGGGTTGACCGGCGCATATCTCCTGATCATGAACGATTACGAGTACGGCATTTTGCGAAAAAAGACCGGTCTGAATCAAGACGAATTGTTGCGTCGTGTACCGACGATTGTGGTCACCTGCGGTGAAAAGGGCAGTGAAATCATCACCGGCACAGAAACCATCCACATTCCCATTGCCCAACCCAAGGCTGTGCTCGAACCGACCGGTGTCGGCGATGCGTTTCGCGCCGGGCTGATCAAGGGGTTGGCATACAACCTGCCCTGGCCGGTCACCGGGCGGATCGCTGCCCTGGCTGCGGTGTATGTGCTGGAACATCCCGGCCCGCAGCCCAGGCCGTACACCAGGCAAGAATTTGCTTGGCGATACCGGGAAAACTTTGCGATGGAACTGCCGGATTGGTTCTAACCGCAAGGCTTTTCAAATGGCAAGCCAAGCCGGAGTAGAGGCTTTAGGGCCTATCCGAAAGACATAGCTGACGCATCCCTATGCGTCGGTATAAGGTATAAGCGGCATAGGATGCCGCTTGTACGGTTTTTCGGATAGGCTCTTAGCCGGACTTTTTGCCTCTTCCGCCTAAAGGCGCGACTCCAGAACGTTATTTGAAAAGCATGGGTTCTAGCAGATGCCGATACTTTGGAGGTCGGCAAAGGAGCAGTAAATTATGAACAGGACATTTTTAAGTAAATTTAATAATAATTACAAAATTTTGTGTTCTGTTGCCTTGTTGGTTTTGCTTCTTGGAGGCTGTATGTTGGCTCGCCAGACGCCCGATGTCCAAGCCACCGTCGCAGCGGCGTTGGCGGCCACGCAAACGGCTCAACCGACGGCCACTGCGACATCGACGCCGACCAACACCCCTACGTGTACGTCCACACCCACCCATACGCCTACCGCAACCCCTACGGCGACCTCCACCTCTACGCCTACCTTTACTCCTGTGCCCACATCGACGCCGACAAAATCCGCGGCAACCTCTGTGCCGGTGCAGGCCAACGAGATCATCACGTCGACGCTGGCCAACGGCTGGACGCTGTATGAGGTGGTCAATGAAGAGTTTTCCATCGCCCTGCCGCCGGAATGGTTGCCGATCGATTTGAATCCAAACGCCCTTGGCGATGCCCTAAAAGCGGTCGGCGAGCAAAATCCTGAACTCAAACGGTTGTTTTCGAATGAAAACTTGCGGAACCTGGCCGCTTCGGGAGTCAAGTTATATGCGCTGAACCTCAAACCGGAAACGTTGCTTTATGACATCCCCATTTCAATGAACGTCATCAAAATAGATGTGGGCTTTAAATTGCCGTTGGATACCTATGTCCCGCTTGTCCTCCGGCAGCTTCAAGCCGTCGCCGATCCCCAGGTGCCGATCACCCATCATCGCGTCACCCTATCGGGCATCGAGGCCGAAGAATTCAAATACAGCATGTCGATCAATAATGCGCGGGGCCAACCGGTCAAGGGGCAGGTCATTCAATACCTGATCCCGGTAGGAACCATTCAATACACCATTTCGCTCATCGCGCCCGGCGAACTGGCCGAGGAGTATATGTCGACGCTGGAGCAAATCGGACAGAGCTTTCAGCTGTCCGACTAGCAACAATGGTTTTTCAGCCGGGCAGAGGCTTGGGCGGATTTTTCTTGCCCAAGACCTGCTCCGGACGAGCCGGAATCAAAGCGGATTCACCCAAGACACAGGGTAATCGTCAGGCAGTGACGGTAAGGGCGAGGCGCGCCTCGTCCTTAAACCCTTTGGCCTGCGGCTACATCGATGTAAGAGCTTATACCGACGCATAGGGATGCGTCGGCTACGTCTTTCGGTCGGCTACGTCTTTCGGTCGGCTACGTTTTTCGGTTGGCTACGTTTTTCGGTTGGCTACGTTTTTCGGTTGGCTACGTTTTTCGGATAGGCTCCAAGCGCAGAGCATCCTAAAAGGCCGATTTCAATCGATCTGGATAATTACGTAATTTTTTTTGATATTTTATACAAGGAGTATATCTTTCAATGACTATCAAACATGACGTTAAAGACCTTTCCCTCGCTCCCCAAGGCAAACTGCGCATCGAGTGGGCCGAGCGCGATATGCCCGTGCTGCGTCTGGTGCGTGAGCGATTTGAACGAGAAAAACCGCTGCAAGGGGTGCGCCTTTCGGCCTGCCTGCATGTCACCACCGAAACGGCCAACCTGGCCCGTACCTTGCAGGCCGGTGGCGCCCAGGTGGTGCTTTGTGCATCCAACCCGCTTTCTACCCAGGACGATGTGGCGGCTTCCTTGGTGGTCGATTACGGCATTCCTACCTTTGCCATCAAGGGGGAAGATCACGATACCTATTACGCCCACCTCAAGGCTGCCCTGGCCCATAACCCCCAGGTCACGATGGACGACGGCGCCGATCTGGTCACCGGTTTGCTCAAAACCCGCGCCGACCTGATCCCCGGCATGTACGGTTCGACCGAGGAAACCACCACCGGCGTGATCCGCCTGCGGGCTATGGCAGCCGACGGGGTGATCAAATTCCCGGTCATTGCCGTCAACGATGCGATCACCAAGCACTTTTTCGACAACCGTTACGGCACCGGTCAATCGACCATCGACGGCATCCTGCGTGCCACCAACCGCTTGCTCGCCGGCAGCACCTTTGTCGTCGGCGGCTATGGCTGGTGTTCCAAAGGCATTGCCATGCGCGCCGCCGGGATGGGGGCCAACGTGATCATCACCGAAGTCGATCCATTTCGTGCGCTGGAAGCGGTCATGGACGGGTATCGGGTCATGCCGATGCGGCAGGCCGCGCAAATTGCCGATTTCATCGTCACCTCCACCGGCAACAAGAACGTCGTCGACCGCGATGACCTGGAGGTGATCAAAGATGGCTGCATCATCGCCAATTCGGGCCACTTTAATGTCGAAATCAACATCCCGGCATTGGAAGCAATGGCCGTCAATCGGCGCGAGATCCGCTGGCAAACTGTGGAATACACATTGGCCGACGGCCGACGCGTTTATTTGTTGGGTGAAGGTCGACTGATCAACCTCGCTTCGGCCGAGGGCCACCCGGCCAGCGTGATGGATATGTCCTTTGCCAACCAGGCTCTCGCTGCCGAATACCTGGTCAAGCACGGTCACGAGCTGGAATATCGCGTCTACCCGGTGCCCGCCGAACTCGACCGTCAGATTGCCA
>Ga0129299_1000687_pt1 | contig 22035 bp, 17 predicted proteins | sample ConPoolayeCmetaG_FD_94477 | JGI IMG/M metagenome (GOLD analysis project Ga0129299, IMG submission 94477) | Hot spring microbial mat communities from California, USA to study Microbial Dark Matter (Phase II) - Cone Pool mat layer C metaG ...
CACGCGGGCCACTGGCACTCCGGTGAGGCGCGCCTTGAGCGCCGCCAGCGCATCCTCCGGGTCGTCAGTCAGGAAGAGGGCCAGTTCCAGGCCACAGCCGATCTGGTTCACCGCCGTGATCGCCCGCGCCAGGTCGGCTTGCCAGGCCGCGCTACGAAGGCGCACCTCGGCTTTCAGGTGATCGGGGCGCAACCGGCTGATCAGCCCGGCCTCGCGGCTGTTCAAACCCTGCCCATCACCCGGCATCCCGAAGCCGATGCGTGGCAATGGGTCTCCCGGCTCGCTCAAGGTCAGCCGGATCGGCTGGGCGCGGTCGGGCTGCTCGACCTGCGGCAACCGACCGGTCACCTCCGCCCTGACGGTTACCTTCTGGAAGAAGGTCTGACCTGCCCTGGCCTGATGCGGATAGCCCAGGGCGATGGGGGTGCAGTAGGTCTTGAACGATCCATCCGTCCAGTTACGCTGATCCTCCATCTCGAACAGATCGCCCTCAAACTCGGTGAGGACGGCCACGCCGCCGGGCATGTGGATGGTCAGCTTTGAGAACGAGGGGAAGATCGGTGTTTCGAAGCCGTGTTCGATAAGTTGTGGCGCGATCTGCTCCGGCAGGATGCCCGTGATCTCGCCGTCGGGGGTGGTCGCACGATAGGGGCTGCCCGCCACGCCCTGAATGGGGTGGAGCACACAGAAGCCGATCCGGCAGTATCGGAAGTCGCGCTCAGCGACCCCCTCCATGACATACTCGATGGTTCCGTCGGATCGGCCCTCAATCGAGGCACGCCAGCGGAAGGCCAGTGGCCCGGCCTCGTGGAAGGAGTCAAACTGGACGTGGAAATGATCCTCCGCGGGGTCGAGCGACAAGTTGGTCCGGCGGCCCGGGATAGTATTCCAATTCACGTCGCGCACGGCGGAGTAGATGCGGCGGATCACTTCGTGGCCAGCAACTCGTATGTAGCGTAAGTCCCCGTCCTGAAACTCCACCTCTAGATGGCCCGCCCTGAGCCTGACGACTTCTGGCGGCGGCTCGTCCCGACCGTACCAGGTCTCGTAGGTGGTCAGTAGCTTCATACGGAACCCTCCCTCAGCGAGCGTGGTTGACGCAGCTAGGCGGCCCGGATCCAGGCCCGGAGGCGCTCAGCGGTGATTCGTAGGGCTGGCTCAGGATCATCTGAATACTCTTTGGAAAGCTCCGCCGAGAGGAACCCTTGATATCCGGTCGTCTTGAGGAACCGGATGAGGGACTGAAAATCGTAAGTACCTTCCCCCGGGATAAGGTTCTGCTGCCGATGGACGCCTTGGTTGTCGTTGACGTGCACCTGCAACACCCGTTGCCCCAGCTTGGCAAAGATGTCAACAGGGGCTTCCTTGCTCAGGTTCAGCGTGCCGGTATCCAGCACCACGCCGAGATTCCCGTGCCCAAGCTGGCCGATGATGGCAAGGGCGTCATCAGCGGAATTGACTAGGTCGGTTTCGTCGTAGTACAGAACCTCGATGCCCAACCTCAAACCATCGATTCGGGAGGCATACTGGGAAACCGTGTCAATGCTCTCCATCAGCCGTCTGAGGGAGTCCTCTCTGGTCTGCCCATGAAGGCTGTGATCCGGCACGACCAGCACGATCCCTGCCCCCAGCACGACCGCGTTGTCAATGCACTGGCGCATGTAGTCAATGCTGTCCTGCCGTATCCTCGGGTTAGGGCTGCTCAGTGAGTGCGGATACCGGTAGAAGGCCGGCATGAAGGAGACGACGCTCAAGCCATGATCTTCAATCAACTGGCGCAGATGCCTCAGTTCCTCTGGGGTGAGGTCCTGGCGGTAGACGTGGGGCCGCCCGCCCCAGATATCGACGCCGTCGTATCCAGCTCGGGCGATCAGGGGGATCGCATCCCGCAGGTCATATTGGTACAGAACGGATGTAGCCGTGCCCAGTTTCATCAGGTCGCCACCTTACCGAATAGCCAGATGTTCGGAATCCCTCACACAACCCAAAGGGGCCGCTCTTGTGGCGGCCCTCCACCTGCTCTTAATAGATATGTTCCAGCAGTAGCGCCATGAGCTTGCGGTACGTCGCCAGCCGCTCCTGGTGCAGCGCCGCACGTTCCGGGTCGGGAGTGTAGACCGCCCCGGTGCCCGAATACTTGATGCTGATGGCTTCCATATCGTCGTAGACACCGATGGCGAGGCCCGCCAGGAGCGCCGCACCCAGGGTTCCCGGCTCGGAATGTTCCACCACCTCAATCGGCATGTTGGTGATGTCGGCCTTAAGTTGGGTCCACCACGCCGACCTCGCCCCGCCCCCGGTGATGCGGATGTGTTTGACCTCAATCCCTTCATCCCGCATCATCGACAGCGAGATGGCGGTGTCGTAGGCGATACTTTCCATGAACGCCTGCACCACGTCCATCTTGGAGGTCGCCAGGGTAAGGCCAATGAGACCCCCGCGTGCCTTGCGGCCCTCCTCCCAGTAGGTCATCGAGCCGGATAGGTAGGGGATCGCCAGGATGGGACTTGGCTCGCGGACCCCCCGCAGCGCATCTTCCGTAGCCTCGATGGGGGTCTCCACGAGCGCCCGCGCCCAGTTCATCACCGCGTTGCCTGTCGGGTGCACAGCGATCACCGACAGCCCGGCTTTACACGGCTGGGGCATAACCGACAGCCCCCTCAGCAGCATGGATGCTGTCGGCAGCCTATCCGTGGGAACCAGGATGTTCTCATAGGAGCCGCTCACCAGACACACCGTCCCGATCTCGTAGACGCCCGCACCGTAGGCCGCGCAGTTGAGGTCGTGGCAACCCTGCGCAACCATCACGCCGGGTGGCAGCCCCCATTCGCTGGCGACCTCTGGCCTGACCTCGCCGATCACCTCTCCCCAGGGCAGCACCTCGGGCAGCAGATGGGGTTCGACGCCGAACGAGGCGACGCGATCCTGATCCCAGTCCAGGGTCTTCAGGTCATACACCGCGTAGCGCGAGACCGTGCTCTGATCCATCACGGCCCGCCCGCATATCTTGAACGTCAGCCAATCGATCCAGCCGAAGTAATAGCGGGCCTTCTCCATCACGTCCGGGTGATACTTCTTCCACCATGCCAGTCGGAAAATAGGATCCATGCGCTCCCGCAGGTGACCACAAGAGAGACACCATGGCTCTGGCACCGGCGAGCCTTCGGGCGGAATCTCGAACTCCGCGCCGCGTGTGTCCGCCCCCATGATGCCGTTGCCGAGGGGATTCCCCTGCGCGTCGGCAGGGAAGTTCTCCCGTCCAGAGGCGCTGACGGCGATGGCACGCGGGGGGTCTCGGCGTACCGCTTCCTGGGCTATCAGGCCGCGCATTGCATTGGAGGTCGCCTGCCAGACATCGAGAGGATCGGTCTCCCACAATCCAGGAGCCGGGTAAATGGGGGTCAGCTCGGCGCTGGCGACCCCGATCAGTTTCCCCTCCTCAGAATAGGCCGCCGCTTTGACCGAACTGGAGCCCATATCAATCCCAACCAGACTCATGTCGTCCTCCGCTTTGGAATACAGAATCATCGGCGGGCGGCAGGTGTGCCCGCCAAAGACAATCGACCGCTGTACCCCCCATGGGCGAAATCCGGCGCGATGAGCTGCGAGGCTGGGAGAGTTATTGCGGTTGAGAATAGGAGGGCGGTCATCTGCTGCTCTGGGTCGTCACCACCAGCAACAAGCACTGCGCCCGGATCGGGCGCTGGCTCGCATAGGCTTTCCAGGAACCCTACGACTTCGGAGAAGCACTGCTCAAGCACATCCCACGAAACACTTAATTTGGCAATGAATACCGCGAGGCAGAGAATTCGTTCGAGACTTCAGAACGTTCACTAACTATGAACATAATAGCAGACTCTGACACGAGAGTCAATGCCCTCATGTCAGGGGAAGGCGCGGCAAAGTGACATTCGCCACTTTTGACCTGTTGCCCTATACTCTGACAATGGGGTCTTGTAATTTTCCCGTACCCAGATGCCCATCTCCCCCCGGTGCATTCCAATAACCCTTCCGCATATTGAGCGTCCAGCAGGCAATAGCCGTGCGGCCCTCCCAGCCCGCGGATGAGGCGGATAACAGATGACTCCACGATCCATCCCCCACACACCCGCACAGGGCAGAACCACCGCCCCCTTGGACCGCTGGCGTTACAGGCGCGTCTTGTGGTTCTTCGGACGGTTGATGCTTGATCTAGTGTGGTGGGAGATCGTCCTGAGGCATATTTTGGGTGAGAGGATCGCCGCACGGACTCGGCCCGCTCGTCTCCGCGGTTATGCGCGGAGCTTTCGCAGACTGGCAGTTGAAATGGGCGGCGTCCTGATCAAGCTCGGCCAGTTCATCAGCGCCCGGGTGGATATCATGCCACCCGCCATTACGGACGAACTGGCTGATCTGCAAGATGAAGTCCCTCCCCAACCACTCGAGGCGATGCTCTCGGTTCTGGAAGCAGAGCTTGGTGCACCGCCAGAGCACCTCTTCGCCGAGTTCGACCGTGAGGTACAGGCAGCAGCTTCATTGGGCCAGGTGTACCGTGCACGCCTGCGCGGTGGAGAGCGCGTGGTGGTCAAGATTCAGCGACCCGGGATTGAGAACTGTGTTGCGACCGACCTTGCTGCTCTGCGGCAGGTAGCTCGCTGGACGATGTATTGGAGCGTCGTGCGAAAGCGTGCAGACGTGCCAGCGCTGCTGGATGAGTTCGCGCGAACTCTGTGGCAGGAGCTAGACTACGTCAGCGAGGCGGATCATGCCGAACGGTTTCGGCAGCTTTTCGAGAACGACCCCCGTGTCTATGTGCCCTCCATCTTTCGTAACTACTCCACACGTCGGGTCATCACCCTAGAAGATGTAACCAGCATCAAGATTACGGACTACAGCGCGATTGAAGCCGCGGGGGTGGATCGTGCCCTCGCAGCCCAGTATCTACTGGATATGTACCTGCGGATGATCTTTGACTTCGGCTACTTCCACGCCGACCCGCACCCAGGCAACCTGTTCATTTATCCCCTTCCCCCGGAGGCTGCTTCGGCGATGGCAGACTGGAACTGTACTGTCTCCGGGCGTCCCTTCTATGTGGTCTTCATTGATTTCGGCATGGTCGGCATGATCACGGAGCAGATGAAAGACGGTCTGCGGACCCTTCTGGTCGCTGTAGCCACCCGCGATGCGCATGGTGTGCTGGAAGGATACCAGAAGCTGGGCATGCTTCTGCCCGGCGCTGATCTGGAGCGCATTGAGCAGGCAGAGCAAGAGATTCTGGACATGATTTGGGGCCGAACTGTCCCTGACCTGGCGAAGATGCACCACTCCGAAATGCGCGCTATCGCCATGAAGTATCGTGACCTGATGTACGAGATGCCGTTCCAGGTCCCCCAGGACTTCATCTACCTGGCACGGGCGGTTGGCATTTTGTCAGGCATCTGCACGGGCCTCGATCCCGAATTCAATCCCTGGCAGCCGATTGCAGAGTACGCCCAGAGACTCATCGTGCAAGAAACACAGAGCAACCTCGAGAGCTGGGCACGGGAAGCAGTCAGGCTGGGTCAGGTTGCGTTGGGGTTACCGCGCCAGATGCAGGATGTGCTCGACCGCATCCAGCGTGGTGAGCTGCACGCACGCATCGATGCCGCTGGAGAGCTGCAACAGGACCTCCGGCGTCTGGAGATGGCCATCAACAGCATGACTCGGGCGCTGGTCTTTTCAAGCCTGTTGATCGCGGCTACCTTGCTAACTATCGCTGGCCGCGAGCTTCTGGGGATGGCTGCCTTCGCCCTCGCGGGTATTGCCTGGCTGGCCCTCGTACTTCGACGCCGCAGTTAACCCGATTCATGACAGCCGCACTCCCATTTGTGACAATTGGCACATCCCCTTGTGACATTCGGAACTAAGCAAATAGCCCCTCGCCCGGTATGCTTAAAAATATCGGAATCGCACCATCGCCGGATAAAGTCAGCCACCGCGAGGAGAGCCTATGGTCCGAGTAGACGACCAGATCACGACTGCTGAACGCCGCGAGCGCATGGGCCTCGAGCCAGTTATCCCCCCCTATCGCCCCCCACAAGAGCGCATTCGTGATTTTCAGGAGTGCGCTCTAGGCTTCACCCCCGAACAGGCCATGGCGGAGGCTGCCCGCTGTATTCATTGCCCTCAGCCCTCAGCCTGTGTTACGGCCTGCCCATTGAACAATGATATCCCTGCTGCCCTGTGGCATATTGAGCGCGGCGAATTCCTGAAGGCCGCCGAGATCTACCGGGCCACGAACCCTCTGCCCGAGATCTGCGGGCGCGTGTGCCCCGGCGAGAGCGCGTGCGCTTCTTCTTGCGTACTCAATAAACGAGGCAAGGGAATCTCAACCGGCGCACTGGAAGCCTTTGTTGCCGACTATCAGCGCAAAACCACTGGCGTGCCGCTCCCCGACAAGGCTGCCCCTACAGGCAAAAAGGTGGCCATTGTGGGTGCCGGCCCTGCTGGTCTGACTGCCGCCGAGTATCTGGCAGTCGCTGGGCACGCCGTCACGGTCTACGAAGCCCAGCCGGAGGCAGGCGGTTTGCTGGTCTATGGTATTCCTAGCTTCAAGCTGGACAAATCGATTGTCCAGTGGAAGACCAACTGGCTGCGCGATCTGGGGGTGACCTTCGTGACAGGCACGAAGATCGGCAAGGATATCAGCCTTGACGATCTGAAGCACAAAGAGGGTTACGATGCGATCTTCCTTGGCACGGGTGCGCAGGTGGAAGCCAAGTTGGACGTGCCTGGTGAGACTCTAGGCCGCGTTTACGGTTCGTTAGAGTTCCTTGTTCGGGCCAATGTCCCTCCAGAGATGCGCCCCGCTGATCGACGGGGGCCGATTCAGGTCGGCAAGCGCGTCGCAGTGATCGGCGGGGGTGATACAGCAACCGACTGTTTACGCACCGCGATACGCCTCGGCGCGGAGCAGGTCGTATGCTACTACCGACGCACTGAGGCTGAAATGCCCGGTAATAGCAAAGAGCGCCACCATGCTGAAGAGGAGGGAGCGATAATCGAGTACCTCGTCGCTCCTACCGAGCTGCTCGATAAAAACGGGGACGGTAATGTCGATGCCATCAGACTCATTCGCATGGAACTGGGTGAGCCTGATGCCTCTGGCCGCCGCCGTCCTATTCCGATCCCGGGTTCCGAATACGAGGTGCCAGTGGATGACGTGGTGCTGGCAATTGGTTTCTGGCCCGATCCTCTACTTGGGGAGACAACCTCGAACTTGAAGACCCATAAGTGGGGCCTGATCGTGGCCGATGAAGAGACAGGCCAGACCAGTTGCGAGGGCGTTTTTGCCGGCGGCGATAACGTGACCGGCCCAGCGCTTGTCAATGCCGCTGTGGCGGCTGGTAAGCGCGCTGCCCAGACCATCATTGCCTTCCTGCAAGCGAACTAGGTTCTGTTGATATTCATACTTGGCAAAGGGCTTCCCGCTAGCCACAAAAGTCAACAGAACGAGCCATTCTATCCTCCTCTCTAGCGCAAGCAGGCTGCTTTGGGCAAGCCTGCTTTGCTTTTAGTGGGCGCGATGCGGGTGTTATAATCACAAAACTTAAACTCTGGCGAGTCGGACTCCATCAGGGATACATGGTAGGCTATGGACCGTTTTCGAGATGCGTATCCTCCCGCGCGTGAGATACCGGGAATCCTCGAAGGGCGGCAACAGCGCCGCCATCTGCGCCGGGGCGGGTTGATTCTTCTTGTTGCCCTGGCGGTTGTTGTTGGCGTTATAGGGGGCTTTAAGAGTGGATTCGGCGGGATCGCTATGTCCATTGGGCGTTCCCTATTAGGAGTTACCGCATTGAGCCTAGTGGGCCTCATGGTGGGGGTCGCCCTCACCGCACTGGCCGCCTTCATGTATAACGGGGTTCTCAACGGCAAACCATCGCTGATTGATCTGGATTACATTGACGAAGTGCCGCTGCTGTTCGCAGGCATAGGCGGCATAGGCGGCATCTTCTGGTCCCTTCAATGGTCGGATGTTTTCGGCCTGTTTGGTTGGGGGTTGCTGGCGCTGGTGCTGAATGAGTCGATCTTCACACGCCCCAATGACAGGGATCGAGGCTAGACAGCCTCAACCTGGCAGCAAGCCACCCGTCAGCTTGGCGCGCCGTCTCAAGGAACATGCACAGGCTCTTGGCTTCTCAATGCTGGGCGTCGTCCCCGCTCGACCCAGCCCCCATCTGGATGCCTACCTCCGCTGGATCCAGGCCGGGATGCACGGTGGAATGGCCTACCTCGCCCGCCCAGATCGCATCGCGCGGCGTGCCGATCTGAGCCTCATCTTGCCAGATGCACGCTCCCTGATCGTTGTCGCGCTGGATTACTTCACGCTCAAAACTCCTGACGCCATTACTCAGGATCCCGCACGTGGACGCATTTCAAGCTACGCCTGGGGCACCGATTACCATACTGTCATGTTGCCCCGGCTCGAGGCCCTCGCTGACTTCCTGCAGGAACAGTCAGGCGCAGCGATCCAGAGCCGGGCCTATGTTGATACAGGAGCTATTCTAGAACGCAGCCACGCACAGCAGGCGGGGCTTGGGTTTATCGGCAAAAACACCATGTTGATCAGCCCTCAGCGCGGAAGTCTGCTATTCCTGGGTGAGATCATCACCGACCTGGAGCTTGAATATGATCCCCCTGCCCGGCTTCCCTCCTGCGGAACCTGCGCCCGCTGCCTTACAGCCTGCCCAACACGTGCCTTCCCCGCTCCCTATGTGCTCGATGCCCGTCGCTGCATTTCCTATCTGACCATTGAGCATCAGGGGTTTATACCTGCCGCACTGCGCCCCTTGATGGGCAACTGGGTCTATGGATGCGATGTGTGCCAGGAGGTCTGTCCCTGGCAGCGTTTCTCCCAACCCTCAAGTCTCGTGGAGGATTTAGCGCCTCCAGACCCGGAACGAGTTGCCCCCCCTCTGAGCACGCTACTCACGCTGGACGATGCGGGTTTTGACGCACGTTTTCAGGGGACAGCCATCCACCGCATCAGGCGAGATCGCCTGGTGAGGAATGCCTGCGTTGCAGCCGGCAATAGCAATCTACCAGAGATGGCTGATTACTTGCTGCCATTGCTTGAAGACCGGTCAGAAGCAGTGCGCGGGCACGCGGCATGGGCGCTGGGCCGGATTGGCGGCAGTTCAGGCGCTCTGGAACTGGCACTCGAATGGGAAGAGGATCACCTCGTTCGAGCGGAGATCATAGCAGCGCTTGAGTAACCCAGCACTGAGTACCAATTCCATTAAGGGATGAAAAGCACCCCGGCGGTCTGGACCTCAATGTCACCTGATAGCAGATGCGCGGATCAACAACAGTTTGGCGCAATCACCCGGAATCACATGGCCGGCCCGATCCATGCGAGGGGTTACAGCCTGCTCCGCATGGTTGAGATGATCAATCCGCAATCGGGCTGGCGATTGCTTGACGTGGCAGCCGGTGAGGGTCATACCGCACTGGCGGTCGCGCCGCTTGTTCGTGTGGTAGTAGCTGTTGATTCTAGCCACTCCATGCTGCTCGCATTTCGCCGGTGCACCGTTGAAAGCGGAGCAGCGAATATCTTGTTCTGCCAAACCGACGCCTCTCAACTTCCGTTTTCCGACGAGGCATTTCACTGCGTCGTCTGCCGCAGCGCAGCGCACCACTTCTCTGATGTCACCGCTTTTATCCGCGAGGCGAGGCGAGTGCTGGTGCCAGGGGGTATCCTTGCAGTCGTAGATACCCTCTCGAGTGGAGAGCCGCGAGTCGCGCAGGGTATCAACATCCTGGAAAAACTGCGCGACCCATCACACCAATGGTGCTACAGTCTGGATGACTGGGAGACCTTTTACTTCTCTGCCGGCCTGACCATTCTGTACAAAGAAGTATTTCAGAAGGAGACCGATCTCGACGAGTGGGTTGCTGATATGAGCCTATCTGCCGATCAGGCGCTCCGACTTCGCGTTCTGCTTACACAGGCGCCAGACGGGGTAAGAGAATGGCTCTCCCCCCGTCTGGTCGGGCAGCGTCTTGTGTTTATAGCCACCGAGGCGCTGCTGGTTGGTCAGAAGGGCTAACCGCCGTCGCTTCCCCCCATCCCTTAAATCGACTTGACCCCGGTGGCGATAAAGATACTGACCTCAGCGTTTCCACAGCCACATGAAGATTCAGCACAGCACGAAGAGCCTACAGAGCTGATCTCGACATCCCCAAGACCGGCCTCCTCGAACCACCGCCTCACATCCTCGCGCTCGAATCCCATCCAGCGGTCATGATGTTCGGCGCGCAGGAACTCAAAACGATGCTTATCGAGGTCCGTGATGACCAGCCTACCACCGGGTTTCAACGTGCGTGCCATCTCCCGGATGGCGGCCTCAGGGCGCGCTACGTGGTGAAGGTACATGTTAGCAAAGGCGTAGTCCAGCACTCCATCATCAATGGGAAGTGCCTCTGCGGTGCCATGTCGATAGTCGATGCCAGCTTCGTCCGCGAACTTGTGCCGCATTTGAGCCAGCATACTCTGGGATTGATCCACCGCAATAACGTGCAGGCCCTCCTTGATCAGCCCCGCAGTGATGAAGCCGCTGCCCGCGCCAATATCAGCAGCCAGTTGTCCCGCCCGGACGCCGGCCCGTCTCAATGCTACTTCCCGCACCTCATCTCCAAAGAAGCTCTGCTGCATGTCATCCCAACGCTCAGCCACCGCCTCAAAGTAGGCAAGGCTGTCTGCCACATCTGTTTCTCCCCTTTCTCCAGCCTCCCCAGCAGGTTTGCCGGGCTTGCGCGCAGCGATCCGGGCGCTGTAGATACGCGGAACCTTCACAGCGAGTCCAGGTAGGCTACCCGTAGTAGGCTTGTCAACGACCTCGATATCCACAAAGCCCGCCTCGCGCATGAGATCTACATAGGCATCCACATCGATTGCACCGGCTACACACATGGCCCACTGATCGAGGTTGACCCTCAGCTCGGGGGGAAACGCCCCTTGCGTGACAATGTCGCTGACAGCGATCCGCCCGCCGGGCTTAAGCACCCGGAACGCTTCGCGGAACACCGCAGCCTTGTCTGGAGAGAGGTTGATGACACAGTTGGAGATAACGACATCGACACTCTCATCATCCACCGGCAGCGCCTCGATTCGACCCAGCCGGAACTCGACGTTGCTGGTATCCATGTGAAGCTTTTCCGCGTTGGCATGTGCTTTGTCGATCATCTCAGGAGTCATGTCCACGCCGATCACGCGCCCCCCTGCCCCAACCTGCCGCGCCGCCATGAAACAATCCAGCCCGGCGCCGCTACCCAGATCAAGCACTGTTTCACCAGGATGCAAGCTTGTAAGCGTGATCGGATCGCCGCAACCGAGTGAAAGATCGGCAACTCCTGCGGGCAAGTCTTGCAACAGGGTCACGTCATAGACCGGCTGGGAGCAGCCGCACTCCGCAGCCTGATCTGGCATCGGCCCACAGCATGAAAGATCCTGTCGCGCCCTGCGAGCAATGCCCCCATAATAAGCACGCACTGCTTCGTAGATATCATCTTCATTGACCATGTTGATCTCCTTATGTATCGATGAACTTCGATGCTTTCAGCCAAAAAAGAAGGCTCAACTGGAAGTATCGCGTGAGCCTTGTTTGGTTCTAAACTCGAAGGGTCAAATCCTGCACCACCCATCTGCCTGAGCCAGAAACCATCCACTGGTCAGTCTGGTAGCTTCATATTTGCTTCAACCCGAGGGAGTTTCGTAACGTAATCGGGCGCAAAGACACGCATCAGGGTACCACAGCACACCGTCATCACTTCCTGGTTGAGGGTATAAAACCGCCGCCTCCCTTCCTGTCTGACCAGCACCAGGCCAGCCTCCTCCAATTTCTTGAGATGATGGCTAACAGTGGGTTGGTTGACCTTTCCACCAAGCTGCTCGACCAGCTCGTTCACACTGAGCCATGCGCAACACAAGCGCCTCATAATGTCCTGGCGTGTCTCGTCAGCAAGCGCCTTGGCAAACAGTACTGGATTGGGGTTCATACCCTTATTATATCGAAGTTTGTCGATACGTCAAGCCCATCTCCGCCCGATGTGCACGCTCGCTGGCTTATGATACCTTCCCACCAGCCGTGTGAAGGTTAACACCCTATTGATGCGCCCTGCATCCAACGGTACAATCCGAACGTGCCACTGGGAACAGATGAAGTGAGGGTTGCATGGAATACGGCGAACTGAGCAGGTGGGGGCTGTTGTTAGATATTCTAGCCGAGATGAGTGACATCGAGCGTCAGCTCGTAGTGCAGGTTGCACAGCCAGGAACGTTCATCCCTGATGAACTTCTCGACCGCTGGCACGCTGTTTTCCAGGGAGGACGCGGGCTGGCCAAAGCTGGAATTACGGATATCGTCCTGGCACTCCTGTTGAACTTTGACACCCAGTTAGACGAACTGATTGACCATCTGCCATCGAATGCGGACGATAAGATCGCATACATCCGCCACGATGAGGTGTGGCGCGCCGTGCGCGAAATGGCCGATTGGACGCTCTCTCAGATCGCGCAGATGTCGATGCCAGGGCAACCGGCCTGGAGTTTGAACTGATTACAGCCGGCCCGATAAGCGATCAGGGCGACGAGGAATAGCTTCGTCGCTCTTTGATTCTCGCTTCAGATACGCTATCATGAGATCACGCCAGAGGAACCATCCCATGATGCACGACCTGCCTGTACCGCCAGCCCTTCGGACGTATAACATCCGAACATGGGGTTGTCAGATGAACGAGGCCGATTCCCGGCATCTGGCAAGTGAGCTGGAGCGCCTCGGTTTGTCCCGTTCCGAAGATGCCGACGCTGCCGATGTCATTGTGCTGAACACTTGCGTGGTGCGCCAGAGCGCGGAGGACCGCGTCTATGGCCGCTTGGGGCAACTTCGAGCGATCAAAGAGCAGCACCCTGGCAAAGTCATCGGGTTGATGGGCTGCCTTGTCGGCGTGCGCGATCCGCTGGCACTCCGGCAGCGTTTCCCCTTCGTTGACGTTTTCTTGCGCCCCAGTGAACCTGCACCCCTGGTGGCCTTCCTGCTGGATCGTGGCCTGGAACGGGAAACCCTTGCCGCAGAGGCGGGTGCCCGCCGTGTGCGCGACGCACTGCAGGACGAGGACCTCATTCTGCCCGCGCATGAGCGCGGTAGGTTGGTCAGCGCCCACGTCCCGGTTGTGTATGGTTGCTCGCACGCTTGCTCCTTCTGCGTGATCCCGTTTCGCCGGGGCGGTGAGCGTAGCCGTAGTGTAGGGGAGATTGCACGCGAGGTGCGGGGATTGGCTGCTCAGGGCGTCAAGGAAGTCACATTGCTGGGTCAGATTGTGGATCGATACGGCAAGGAATGGTCAGATGGGCCAGACCTGGCTGACTTGCTGAGGGCCATTCACGAAATCGAAGGCATCCTACGCATCCGCTTCCTAACCTCGCACCCGAACTGGATGACCGACAAATTGCTCGATGCGGTTGCCGAATTGCCGAAGGTGTGTGAACACATTGAAGTGCCCATTCAGGCAGGGGCCGACGAGGTGCTACGCCGGATGAAGCGTGGCTATACCCAGCAGCAGTATCGTCGCCTCGTGGAGCGCATCCGAGAGCGTGTGCCGGGGGTGGCCATCCACACCGACATCATCGTCGGTTTCCCCGGTGAGACAGAGGAGCAATTCGCGGAAACCTACAGCGTACTAGCCGATCTGAAGCTCGATAAAGCCCACCTGGCCATGTATAGCCCTCGCCCCCATACTCTCTCCGCGCGCACGATGCAAGACGACGTGCCCCCCGAAGAGAAAAAACGGCGGCTCCAGGTATTGGAACAGCTCCAAGAAAGGGTCGCCAGTGAGATCAACGCCCGTTACCTGGGTCAGACTGTGGAGGTTCTATTTGAGGATCAGCATCGGGGCAAGTGGCGCGGGCGCACCCGGCAGAACAAGCTCGTCTTCGTCGAGCACAACGACGACCTACAGGGTCAACTCGCGGAAGTTGAGATTACCTGGACTGGGCCATGGAGTATGCAAGGTCGGTTGCCAGGACAGCTTCCCACCGGGCCGCTGATCGAGCGCGACCCGCTGGCTGTGGCATCCTAAGCCCGGTTTGGACGAAAATCCTTTCGGCCAACCACTTAACCCCTTAACCGATCCGAAATTGGGAAGGAGTTCCACCCCTGACGCGCCTCATCATCATCCGCCATGCCACCAACGACTGGATGCATTCTGGCAGGCTGGCCGGACGGACGCCGGGCGTTCATCTGAACGAGACAGGGCGGAAGCAGGCCGCAGCGCTTGGCAGGCGGCTTGCTGCGGAAAAGCTGGCGGCGATATACTCAAGTCCGCTTGAGCGGACTATGGAGACCGCTCAGGCAATCGCCGAGCATCACAGCCATCTTCAGGTGATCGCGGAGGAGGGTCTTCTGGAGGTGGATTATGGACAGTGGGCGGGCCAGCGTCTACGCAAACTGGCTCGAACCCGGTTGTGGGAAGCCGTACAGGGTTGTCCCAGCAGTGTGCGGTTTCCGGGTGGTGAGAGTTTCCCCGAATTGCAGGCTCGGATCACCTCAACGCTGGATCGAATCGTAGCGGCCCAGCCCGCCGGAATCGTGGCAGTGGTATCGCATGCCGATGTGTTGAAAGTAGCCATTGCGCACTACCTGGGCTTACACCTGGACCTGTTCCAGAGGATCACTCTGGAACCAGCCTCCATTACTGTGATCGACCTGCACCGGCACGGGCCACGCCTGGTGCGTTTGAATGACACCTGCCACTATCATGCCGCGCCGCAGGAGGTTCCCAGGGAGTGAGCGCCGTCGGCGCGAGGAAACCCATGGCTCAAGAATTCGACCTGGACCAAGTTGACTTCATCACCATCGGCACGATTGGCCCGCCCGGCCAGCGCACCTTCCACCTTCAGGCAGGGCAGGGAACCCGGTTATTGACGCTGACAATCGAGAAAGAGCAGGCGTCCGCTTTGGCGGATAGCATTGCTTCTCTGCTAGAGGAGATCGCGGCCAAGTTCCACCGCACGACCCAACCGCCGATCCCTCAGCCCGACCTTGAACTGCATGAGCCAATCCTACCGGCTTTCCGCGTAGCGCAGATGGGCATTGGCTATGATAGCGACGCTGATCGCCTGGTACTGGTTCTGAACGAGCTATTGGCGGAAGGGGTCTCTGCAGAGCCAAGCACGGCCCGGCTGGTTGCCACCCGTGAACAGATGTTGGCCCTGGCCGAGCACACCCGCATGGTCGTCGCCAGCGGACGCCCGATCTGCAGGAACTGTGGGCGGCCAATCGACCCTGACGGCCACTTCTGCCCGAACAGCAATGGACATCGTAAACCAGTTCCCTGGGGCTAGCCGAAGGCGGCCCAGCAACTGGCTCTCAGGGCTAGAGGCCCAACTCGTGACGCACATCATGGTAGACCCCACCGATCAGGGAACCATCTCTAACAAGGGCACACCTCTTTCCGTCGAACGCGCGATCCGCCTGCTGAGGGAGGGCCTCTTCTACGAGGCTAAGGGGTTGCTGGCGTGGAGCTCCAATTACACTTTCCTCATGGGCATCTCGGATGGGGAGGTGGATAGATTGGCCATCTACAAGCCACGGCGAGGGGAGCGACCATTATGGGACTTCCCTGACGGCACGCTGTGCCAGCGAGAAGTGGCTGCCTTTCTACTCAGCGAGGCATTGGGCTGGCACATTGTGCCACCAACGATCCTGCGCGACGGTCCTCAGGGTATAGGCAGCGTGCAACTGTATATCGAGCACGACCCAGAGCAAAACTACTTCACCTTTGGTCATCATCTTCGCCCGCAGTTAATGCGCATTGCTCTGTTTGACCACTTGGTGAACAATGCCGACCGCAAGGGCGGGCATTGCCTGCTGGATAGCAACGGCCAGATCTGGGCGATTGATCACGGCATCTGTTTCCACACCCAACCGAAGCTGCGCACAGTCATCTGGGATTTTGCAGGGGAACCCATCCCCCCTGCCTTGTTGGAGACCATCGGCAAGCTGTGTGGGGAGCTATCGGAGCCTGAATTGCGCCAGGCGCTTTCCGCCCTGTTGTCGCGCGCCGAGATCGAAGCGCTACAACGGCGTGCCGAGCAGCTTGTCACTACAGGTGTGTACCCCCATCCTGGACCAGGCCGAAACTATCCCTGGCCACCAGTGTAGTCCATGGCGCCGGACTCAGGATATATCCCTGCGCGGATACTCTTTGCGCTCTCTCTGCCTCGCATTCAGCCGCCTCGCTGTTGGACCAGTTCCCGGTAAAGCGTTTCGGCATTCGTGCGATGTAGCTGTTCCACCAGGCCATTCAGTGGAATGCGACTCTTGCCGCATGACTCAATGTCGATGGAGGCAATCGCTTCTGGGCCTTCGTTCTTCTTGATGGCCATCTCCACGTGGCCGCGGAGTGCGTGCAAATAGTGGAGGTCTTCCTCAATCTTGCTCTGCACCTCGCCACGCAGGATTACCTCACCATGACCTTGAACGGCGTTCTCGTAGGTCTCCGGGAGGAGCGTCTCCAGTGTGGAAACGTAGTCTTCCCAGCTCCCATCCGCAAAAAAAGGCAGCGGCATGAGTGTGTCAGCAGCAAACAGAATGCGCTCCTCTTCCATCAGACACACCACCGAGTCAGGACTATGCCCGGGCGCGGGCCAGATGCGGAGAGTCGCGCCGCCGAGGTGCAGGCTCATCGTACCCGAATCAAACACCATATTGGGGAGGCGCACTTCAACCGACGCCAGTTCGCGCGAACCACGTTGCGCTCGCTCCAGGCCAGCTCGCCCACGGGTGTCAAGCAAATCCCGGCACAGGCGGTGGCTCACCACCTGAGCGTGTTTGAACAGGCATGTTCCATAGGTATGATCGGCGTGGTAATGGGTATTGACCACATAACGAACCGGCACGCCGTTACGCTCTTCAATGAACTGCACGATCTGGCGAGTTTCTACCGGGAAGGGTAGGGTGTCAATCACGATGGCGCCAGCAGAGGTAATGATCGCTCCAGCGGTTACCTGGGCGTACAACTCGCTGGTGAAGATGTAGACATTGTTGGCAACCCGCTCGCGGAGCATAGGTTCGTGATCTCGATGCTGAAAAACTCATCGCTGAGGATCGGGGGGCGAGCATCTTGTGCGTATACCCCCGACGAGTTCAACGAACATAGCATATCCGTCACAGGCACGCAACGCTTAGTGTACCTTTCACACTTACAGTGCCCACACAGAAAGCAGAATACGAAGAAGGCCCCAAGAAACTGGGGCCTTGTGATTAGAGCAGTGCATGCCCGTTATGCGGCGCTCGCGTGTCTTTGAACCTGCTTGCGCAGGGTGGGCATTGGGTCTCTGATGCAACGGTGGCTTCAAGAGCCGCGTATTAGTCAGGGAACCGCAATGTCCTATTGGATGAACTGTTGGCTCAAGACCACTTGCGAGCCTGCACAGCCGGGCGTGCAGGTGTTGTTTTACCACATCCCCATACACGCTGCAACTTTTCTTTCCCACCCAGCAGGCAAGCATTCCCATTCTCACATCACCCTAACTGACGATGCGGATGTGCAGCTCCTCAAGCTGGTGAGGATCAACCTCGCTTGGCGCGCCCGCCATGAGGTCCGCTGCCCGCTGCGACTTAGGGAAGGCAATAACCTCGCGGATGTTTGGTTCGCCCGCCATCAGCATCACCAGCCGGTCAATGCCGGGCGCGATCCCCCCATGGGGTGGTGCGCCATACTCGAATGCCTCCAGCAGGTGGCCGAAGCGCTGCTGAGCCACGCCGGGATCAAGACCGATCAGCTTAAAGATTTTCTCCTGCACAGCGCGTTCGTGGATACGAATGCTTCCTCCCGCAACCTCATAGCCGTTGCATACCAGGTCATACTGTTGGCTGAGCACTGCCGCCGGATCGCTATCCAGTAGATGTACCATCTCCGGCTTGGGCGATGTGAACATATGATGGGAAGGATCCCAGCGTTGCTCTTCCTCGTTCCATGTAAACAGCGGGAAATCAACGATCCAGCAGAAGGACAGCACATCCGGGCTGGTCAACCCCAAACGCTCGCCGAGTAATGTCCTCAGGTTGGATAGCGCCTCATTGACAACCCCCGGTTTATCTGCCACCATCAGGAGCAAATCCCCTGGCTGCGCGCCGGCCTTCTCGACAAGCTCTCGGATCACAGCCTCGCTGAAGAACTTGGCTATCGGCGATTTCGCTGTGCCATCAGGCTCAACTGCCAGGGTAGCCAGCCCCCCTGCCCCGGCTCCCCTGGCGATCTCTTCAAGCTCTCCGATCTCCCTTCGGCTGTAGCCAGCACAGCCCGGTGCCACCAGCCCTCGAACTCTGTTTCCGGCTTTAACAGCGGCAGTAAAGACCTGGAATTCGCCACGTACCGCCACTTCACTGAGATCGGTGAGTTCCATGCCGAAGCGCAAATCGGGACGATCCGTGCCAAAGCGTTCCACAGCCTCGGCATGGCTCAATCGTGGGAAGGGCTTGTGCAGCAACCTCTTGTCGGAGACGGACTCGACCATTCCGATCATAAGTGACTCGACCAGGCTAAGCACATCTTCGCGCTCAACGAAGCTCATCTCCATATCAAGCTGAGTGAACTCCGGCTGTCGATCCCCACGCTGATCCTCGTCACGGAAGCAGCGTGCGATCTGGAAATAGCGCTCGAACCCGGCCACCATCAGCAATTGCTTGAGTTGCTGCGGGCTTTGAGGCAGCGCATAGAATTTTCCCGGATGTACGCGGCTGGGAACAAGATAGTCGCGGGCGCCCTCGGGGGTGCTCTTAAATAGGATCGGCGTCTCGATCTCAACAAACCCCCGCTCACTGAGAAACTTGCGGATAAACAAGACCGCCTCATGTCGCAACAGGATGTTCCGCTGGAGCCGCGCCCGGCGCAGATCGAGGTAGCGATATTTCAAGCGCAGCGCCTCGTTAGGCTCCTGATCCGAGGCTATTTCAAACTCCGGTGTCTTGGCCGGATTTAGCACCCTGATCCTCTCTGCTCGAAGCTCGATCTCACCCGTCACCATCTTGGGGTTGACCGTCTCGGGCGACCGAGCCTGCACCAGTCCTTCGATCTGAACCACGTACTCACCACGTAGCTCGATAGCAGCCGCGTGCGCTTCCGGCGCGACACCGGCATCAACCACCACTTGCGTGATTCCCCAGCGATCGCGCAGGTCGATAAAGATCAGCGCCCCGAACTCCCTACGACGGTTGACCCAGCCCGCCAGCGTGACCCGCTGCCCGATGTGCTCACGCCGCAATTCTCCACATGTGTGTGTCTTGAGCATGGACTCCCCCTACGAGTGAAGGCACGAGCAAAGAAAACTGCCGCCCATCGCAAGTGCGCGGGCGGCAGTTTGGATCGCCTTCAGTAGAACTACCAACAGGCAGGCCCTACCCGTCCGCGCGCGTAGCGACAGTCCTCATTATTGTTATCATCTGTATCGCCGGTGTACAGCATCAGATGAAACCAACAGCGCGACACGGGTGTAAGCCTCCTAACTTCGTGGCATTGTAGCATAGACAGCAAACACCAGTCAATACCCTTTTTAGGGAGTGGATAAGGTGACGGGTATTCGGGACAGTTGCGAGCCATTCCTGCTACAGATATCCTCGTAGTTATCCACTCCCGGTCCTTGCTAAGCAGGGCCAGGCATGTTATACTCACACGCAACGTGTAGGGACATTGTGAACGGTCGTTCTCTCCGAAACGTGGGCACTACCCACGTTTCGTTGTTAAGAGCGCCGTCCGATGTGAATGCGTCCGCCATGCAGGAGGACGTGCTGCTGACTTGGAGTCGATGGTGCAATGAAGAGTGAGTTCGTCCTTGCATTCAATGAGATCGCTGAAACTCGAAAGCTGCCGCGGGAGGTCATCCTAGACGCACTCAAAGCAGCGTTGGTTTCGGCCTATCGCCGCGCCGTGGGGGCCTCTCCCTCACAACAGGTAGAGGCGCGCCTTGACGAGCGTACAGGCTCTCCCACCATCTGGGCCGAGAAGGAAGTGGTCGAGTCCGTCACTACTGATCTGACGGAGATCGAACTTCAGGAGGCTCGTGCGCTGTATCCAGATGCCCAGCTTGGTGACCTGGTGTTTGTCGAGTGCACTCCACCGGCGAACTTTGGACGGATCGCTGCCCAGACCGCCAAACAGGTCATCCTACAGCGTATGCGCGAGGCGGAGCGAGAAGCTCAGTATGTGGAGTATCAGGAACGGGTAGGCGACCTCGTCTCCGGCACAGTCCAGAGTAACTCTGGGGGGGTTGTTACCATTGGCCTGGGCCGGACTGAGGCGATCCTGCCTCGTAATCAACAGGTCCCCGGCGAGAAATATCGGATGCACGACAAGGTGCGTGCCTATGTGATGGAGGTCAAGCGAACTAATCGGGGACCTCAGATCGTTGTCAGCCGCACCCACCGGAATATGCTGCGCCGCCTGCTCGAATACGAAGTGCCGGAGATCTACAATGGCGCAGTGGAGATCAAGAGCATCGCCCGCGAACCGGGCGCGCGTTCTAAGGTAGCCGTGGCGGCCATCCAGGAGGGCGCCGATCCGGTTGGCGCATGTGTAGGAATGCGTGGTGTGCGCATCCAGAGCATCGTCAAGGAACTCAATGGCGAGAAGATCGATGTCATCGAGTGGAGCGCGGATCAGGCCATCTTTATCTCGAAGGCGCTCAGCCCCGCTCGTGTCAGTGCCGTCTTTTTAGAGGACGATCCGGACGAGGGACGCACGGCGATTGTCGTCGTGCCCGATGACCAGCTCTCGCTGGCCATTGGCCGCGAAGGGCAAAATGCACGGCTGGCGGCGAAGCTGACCGGCTGGCGGATCGACATCAAGAGCATCACCGAGGCTGCAAATGAGTCTTGGGCACGGATCGAAAGCGATTCCGCCGCTGCTGAGCTAGTGGCCAGCTATCCAGAGATGATCGAACAAGCACGCCTGATCCTGGAGAAAAAAGCGGCTGGGCGCCCCCTCATGCCAGAGGAGTTCCATCTGCTTGTCCAGTTCGTAACGAAAGTTGAGAACTATTACCTGGCTCTGGCAGAGGCGGATCGGTCGGAGCGGCGCTTGCGCCGCGAAGCGGCCCGGGAGCAGATCCCAGCTCAGGCATACCAACATCCGCTAGATGACACCGACCTGCCGTTACGGGTCTACAATGCGCTGGCTGAATCGGGCTTCTCGACGGTGGGCGAAGTCATGGAGGCATACTATCTGAATCCCAATCGGTTAATGGGCCTGCCTGGATTGGGGTTAGGGGGATTCGAGGCTATTGAGAAGATGGTCCACACCATCGAGTTCCTGGAGCCGCAACCCGCAGAGGCTGACCAGGTGGAGGAGCCGGTTACACTGGAACCGGCAGCGGAAGCGGAACCGACCACCGTGGATGACCTGCAAGAAGCTGCAACCCAGGAACCGGAGACGGTTCAGACTGCGTTCGCTGCGGAGGAGGAAGTTCCCGGTGAGCGGGACATAGCACGTGCCAAGCGAGCCGCTCTGGTGGCCCGCATGTCAGCCGGGCTTCAGAGCACAACCGAGGCTGATGTGGTGGAGACCAGGGCAGCCACAGACGAAGTGCCTGCCAGGCCACAGCGTACCCCGGATAGGCTTGCGCCTCAGCCGCCCACCCAGCCCGGCGCGCCGACGCTGGAGGTCGATGAGCTTGAGATGGAGGAAGAAGAGGAGCTGCCGGGCGCTGGCAGTAAGAAGGCCAAGCAACGCCGCCGTCAGCTTGTCTTCGACGAAGACCTCGGCAAAGTGGTTGCAAAACGAAAGCGCAAGCCAGGCCGCGTGCGCGAGGAGTGGGAAGATTTCATTGACTAGACCCCCGGTTCTGCTAAGCGTTTCACGGAAAGTCTTCCGGCCAAACAATTAGCCTTTGCGGACAGTTTGCCTTTGAAGAATCCCAGCACAGCCAGGGGTTAGCGCAAGCAACTTAGCGACTTGTTTGGTAGCACAGATAGCCAGGATGAGCAAGGTACGGATACGTCAGAAGCACGTTCCACGGCG
>Ga0129299_1000688_pt1 | contig 22029 bp, 21 predicted proteins | sample ConPoolayeCmetaG_FD_94477 | JGI IMG/M metagenome (GOLD analysis project Ga0129299, IMG submission 94477) | Hot spring microbial mat communities from California, USA to study Microbial Dark Matter (Phase II) - Cone Pool mat layer C metaG ...
GTCGTAGGTGAGCGGCGTGCCCGACATCACGCACTTGAAGGCCGCGCGCTTGCCAGCCGAGGTGCCGCCCTTGGCGGCTTCCGCGTCCTGGGGCTTGCCCACCTTCACGGTGAAGCGATAGCCGCCGCCCTCGATCACCGGCTCGACATGGGCCTCCTTGCCCGCCCTGGTGGAGAGCATGAAGGTCGAGGCGAGCGGCACCTCCACATCGGCAAAGGCCGGGTTCGGGCTTTTGACCGTGCGCGCCCACAGCCAGGCGATCACGGTGAGCTTCTGCCCCACATAGGGTTTCAGGTCCGGCCGCGCCGTCGCCATTTCGGCCGTCACCTCCACCTTCGGGTAAAGGTCGCCGATGCGCTTCTCCGCCTCATCGCGCATCCACTGCCCGTAGTGGCGCACGTCCTCGGCCAGGCCCTGCGCGCCGCGCCACTGCCGCGCCAGCAGCGTTCGTTCTGCGCGCGTCTGCGGATTGACCGGCGGCCTGCCCGCGAACTTCGGCGGGATCTCGATCATCGCCTTGTTGATCAGCACCGCCACCGGGTTGAGGTCGGACGCAAAGCTCTCGAGCCCCAGCCGCTGCGCCTCCAAGGGCAGCGCCCCGCCGCCGGCGAAGGGATCGTGGAAGGCGGGCAGCTTGGTGCAGTCGAAGAGCTCGCCAGCCCGCGGATGGCCGGCGTTCTCAGCGCAGGTGCGCCGCCAGCTTTGCCAGATCTCCTCGCGGGCCTTTTGCAGCACCTCCTCGTTCGTGGTGTTCTCCCACTTCACCAGGTCCTCGATGATGCGGAACAGGCGCTGGCGCTCGGCTTCCTGCGCTTCGGGGGTGGGGAACTCATCGGATAGGCTGGAGGGGTCGTCCACCATCTGCGCAAAGATCACGGCGCGTGCCGCCGCCAGCGGCCGGCGTGCCCACCACAGATGCAGCGTGCTCGGATGCCCATGCCGGATCGACTTCTCCCGCGCGGCGGCCTTGTTGATCGCCTCCAGCGGCAGCGCGACCTCGATGAGCTTTTTCTTAACTGTTGTCATGACGGTTCTTCCGCTTGCGCGATGAGGTCGGCGAAATTGTAGTTGACGGAAGTAACACCGAAGTCCGGCTCACGCTTGAATGGCTTTCGGATATAATGAACTTTATGCGCGTCGCCATCAAATTCGACGATGGCGAGGATAAAGTCCTCGGGTTTGTTGAGTGAGTAGAGTATCTCATTGCGCGTGACGGTGATCGTTTCGGCTCCGGTGACGCGGCCTTTTACTTCGATAAAGCGCAGCTTGCCCGTGCCCGGTACGCGGCTCTCGATATCGTAGCCGAGCTTCTCGGCTTCACGATCAACGGGATGAAAGCCGAGTCTGCGCTCGACATCCATCACCACAGCTCGAGCGCGGGTGGCGGCGATCTGTGTATCAACAGGAGCCGTGGGCCTTGCCATCGTCTGCGGTGCCATCGACGCAAGGAGCCCAACGGGGACAATCAGCATGCCGCCAAGTACGACTGGCGGCAAAGGCGACAACTGGGCTTCGAGCTTCAGATCATCAAGCCGCTTTGCGAGGCGGGTTTGCAGTGCATCGGCGCGCTTGCGTGCTTCATTGGAGTTCAACCGTGCATTGGGTTTGCCCGCAGCTTCCTGATCCTTCAGTTGCGCGGCGCGATGATCCCAGTAGTTGATCTCCTTTGTCAGCCGGTCTTTGACGGCGGCCTCGGTCTTGGCGATCAGCTCGAGCTTGCGCGATTTCACCTCGTTGAGATGCTCAGGAACGACGACACGTATTGCATAGGACGTGGCCTTGGTCTCGAGCTCGGTGCAAAGCCACGCACACTCCGGTCGCGCAAGGATCGCATCCGTGTCAGGCTCGTCCGCTTTGAGCGGGCGATAGTCGAGGTAAGGCGCGTATCGCAGATGCCGCGTGGTGCCGTCCGCCTCCATTTCAACATAAAGGACGCGTTTAGAGACGATCCTGCGATCGCCGCTGCCGGTGATGCTGGCATCCTGAATGGCGTGCTCGAGGTAAAACAGCATACGCGGCTTGGTGCCGTCGTCGCTCTCGTCGACCAGAATGGCGCCGCGTCGCAGCAGATCTCGATGACGTTCGAGGACGAGATCTAGAGTTGCGTCGAGGAGGGGATGACCTGGGCATACAAACGCCGCTAAGGGCTGCCCCTGCGCTGCGATCAGGCTCTTGTCGAAGACGATGCGCTCGTACCGTGGGAGTACAGGCTCGCCCAGACCGATCTGGCGATCACGGTTTCGCACGGGCGCAGGAACGTTGGTGACCTCATAGCGTCGATACTCGCGTTGGCGCACGGTGCCACCGAGTTCCTTGAAGGCTTCCAGGAAGAATGACTCGACATAGTGCGGCTGAAGGCGGCGCGCTTCGGCGCGTTCCATGTCCTCGCGGATGCGCCGCACACGGCTCGCGTCCATGGCGTCATGCGCAAGGGCCTTCTCCTCCAACAGATCACGCAGCTTCTCGGGCTGCAGCGCATTAGTGACGGCCGTTGTAAGTTTCGCGCGCACCTCTGGCCGCTCGCCATACCGGATCGCCTCGATCAGCAGATCGCGCAGCGGCCGGCCGTTGAACACGACCTTGCCGAGAACATCGTAGATCTGGCCTTTGAGCGTGCGGCGGGCTTCCTCGAGCTTGTTCAGCAGCGTCTGGTAGACCTCACCTTCGCGGGTTTCTTCGGCGACGAGGTTCCACAAGTGGCACACTTCGGTCTGGCCGATACGATGAATGCGACCGAAGCGCTGCTCGATCCGGTTTGGGTTCCATGGTAAATCGTAATTAACCATAAGGTGCGCGCGCTGAAGATTGATCCCTTCGCCTGCAGCATCGGTTGCCAGCAGTACCTTCACTTCGGGATCGTGACGGAAGGCCTCCTGCGCCTTCAAGCGGTCCTCGCGGCCGATCTGGCCATGGATGGAAACGACCGCCGCGCGTGAGCCCAGAAGCGTCGAGATGCGGGTTTCGAGATAGTTCAGCGTGTCGCGGTGCTCGGTGAAAATGACGAGCTTCTGGGTGGGTGAGGCCTTGGGCGGCTTCACCGTACCATCATCATAGGCTGCAGCTTCTTCAGCCATCCCGTTAGCAATGGCTGCCGGTGTGAAGATTGCGGAGAGCAACTCGGCGAGTTCGCGCCACTTCTTGTCCTCGCCGCTGCGGCGCACTGCGAGCGCGAGGCCTTCGAGATGGCGTAGAGTTGCAAGCTCGGCCTTAAGCTCGTCGATGGTCTGAGCAGCGGTCGCCTGATCCAGAACCTCTTCCTCGATTGCCTCGCTCTCGGCATCGGGGGCATCATCGTAGTCGAGAGCATCCTCCGGATCGATCTGCGGCACGCCTTCTGTCAACGCCTGGCCAATAATTGCACCGCGATGCAGCAGCTCCACCTCGCGCAAGCGAGCTTCCAAGCGCTCACGGCGGCGGAGGAGTGACTGGTAGATGGCCTCTGGTGACGAAGCGAGGCGGCGTTGCAGTATCGTCAGCGCAAAGCCAACCGTGCCTGCGCGCTTATCGTTCTGCAGGGCATCAGCACGGTTGAATTCTTGGCGAACGTAGTCGGTGACGGCCTTGTACAGACTGGCTTCAGCATCGGAGAGCTTGTAGGGCACAGTATAGGCGACACGCTCCGGGAAGAGGGGGGTTGCGTCGAATTTCAGGAGGTTCTCTTTGACCATCCTGCGCATGAGGTCAGAGACGTCCGATGCATGCACGCCGTCGCGGAACTTGCCCTCGAAACGGTCGCCATCGAGAAGGGCCATGAAGAGCTGGAAGTCCTCTTCCTTGCCGTTATGCGGAGTCGCCGTCATGAGCAGGAAGTGGCGCGTCAAGGTGGAGAGCAGCTGCCCAAGCCGATAGCGCTTGGTGTACATGACCTCGCCGCCGAAGAACGTGGCGGACATCTTGTGCGCCTCGTCGCACACCACGAGGTCCCAGCGTGCATCTGGCGCAGCAAGCTTTGCCTGCACATCCTCACTTCGCGACAGCTTGTCGAGGCGCGCGATGACGAGATTGTTCTCCAGAAACCAGTTGCCGGTGCGAGCCGCTTCCAGCTTGTCGTTCGTCAGGATCTCGAACGGCAGATGGAAGCGGCGGTAGAGTTCATCCTGCCATTGCTCGACCAAACTACCGGGGCAAACAACAAGGCAACGGTGAAGATCGCCACGTGCAATCAGTTCCTTTATCAAGAGGCCGGCCATGATGGTCTTGCCGGCGCCAGGATCGTCAGCAAGAAGGAAGCGTAGCGGCTGCCGCGGCAGCATGCTTTCGTAAACTGCCGTGATCTGATGCGGCAGAGGCTCTACAATCGAGGTATGAACGGCCAGCACCGGGTCGAAGAGGTGCGCCAGCCGGATGCGGTTTGCCTCGGACACGAGCCGGAAAAGCCGACCATCTCCATCGAGGCTGCATGGACGCCCTTCCTCTACGATTTCAATGCGTGTTTCGTCATGCCGGTAAAGGAGCTCGTTTGCGACCCTTCCTGTAGGGTCTTTATAAGTTAGCTCAACAGCTGCCGATCCATACCACTGAACATTAACGATCGTCACCAAACCAGATGGCAAGATACCTCGCACCGACGCGTTGGGCTTGAGATCTTCAAGGCGTGTCATCACTCGCTCTCGTTACTCACGAACGCGCTTGTGTCTGGCACTGACGTAGACTTCAAGTATGTGGTCAAGCATATCAGAGTTTCGGACATCCGATCTACTGTTGACGGGTCAAGCTTGCCCACCAAATATACCAAATATATATGCGGTAGGTCTGCCGCGGATGTCGCCGCAAGGGCACCGACTGCTCAAAAGGAATTGTATTTCGATCAAGTCGCTCTATAATACCAGAAGTAATCTTAAAATCCATTGTTTCTTTGTTACCGGAAAGCACGAAGGAGCTCTCAATAACCGCGCGAACCGCGCGAAGATTGACGGTAAATACTTTACCCGCAAAATAGAGTTGTCAAAATCGAAATCAAGCGCAAGGCAAACTAAGTGGAAATTAGCAGATAGATAGGCGATCAGACAACAGTTCGCTATTGAATAAATTTATAAGGGGTTTGAATTGGATTTGCACCATCCGCAAATCGAAAGTTTGCCGGATTACTACTACTCGTTATGCCGTGTTTAAGCCCTGTTTTGTTGAGTGTGGCGAGTATGACGCGCCGCAGGGTATAAACCTTAGCAAATGACCGTATATGTTAGCTTCAAGCAAAGCGGATCCGCTTCACCAGCCGATGGCTTTTGGCAGCCATGTCGCAAGTTCGGGATTTAGGAACACCATCGCAACGGCGAAGATCTGCATGGCGATGAAGGGAAGTACGCCCAGATAGATCGCGGTTGTCGGGATTTCGGGCGGGGTCACGCCGCGCAGATAGAACAGCGCCCATCCGAACGGAGGCGTGAGAAAGGAGGTCTGCAGCATCACCGCGATCAGTATCGCGGCCCAGACCAGATCAACGTTGCCCGCCATCAGCAGCGGCAGGAATAGCGGCACGACGATATAGGAAATCTCGATCCATTCGATGAAGAAACCGAGCACGAAGATCAACAGCAGCATGAACAGGATCGTGCCCTCGATGCCGCCCGGCACCGCGGTGAATGCATCGTGCACCAGTTGCTCGCCCTGCAGGCCGCGGAAAGCGAGTGCGAACACCTGCGCGCAAACGAGGATGAAGATGATCTGGGCCGTGATGCGGGCGGTTGACCGAACCGTCTCGCGCAGCACGCCCAGGCTGAAACGGCCGGCCAGGCCCACCACAAGCATGGAGCCAAGCGCGCCCATGGAGGCTGCCTCGGTCGGTGCCGCCACGCCCCCGATGATGGACCCGAGCACGGCGATGACAAGGGCGAAGGGCGGCACGGCCGATCTGAGCGCCATCACCAGAAGCTGACGTCCGGGCAAAGCGCGGCGCTCGTCAAGCTCGACCGGCGGCACCCAATGCGGCTTCACGAGGCCGAGAACCAACAGGAAAAGGCAGAAGATGCCGGCAAGGGCGAGCCCGGGCAGCAGCGCGGCGGCGAACAGCGTGCCGACCGACAGCCCCATGATATCCGCCATCAGGATCAGGATCAGGCTCGGCGGGATGACCTGCCCAAGCGTGCCGGAAGCGCAGATCGTGCCGCAAGCAATGGGCGCGTTGTAGCCGCGCCTGATGAGCGCAGGGAGCGCGAGCACGCCGAGCGTGACGATGGTCGCCCCCACGATCCCCGTCGTTGCCCCCATCAGCACGCCGAACAGGATGATGCCGATGCCCATGCCCCCGCGTAGGCTGCCCGCCAGGTGGCCTATTACATCCATCAGATCGTCGGCGATGCGCGATTTCTCCAGCATGACGCCCATGAAGACGAATAGCGGAATGGCGATCAGCGTATAGTTGGAGACAACTCCGAATATGCGCGCGGGAAGCAGATCGAACAGCCCCGCGCCAAAACCGAGATAGCCGAAGAAGAAGCCGGTCACGGCTAGCGTTATGGCAACAGGCACGCCCAAGGCGAGCAGGACGAAGAAAGAGGCAATCGAGGCCAGTGCCAGAATTTCATTCAGCGGCATCGCGGTTCTCGTACTGGGCTGGTGCCGGTGATGGTGAGGACGGGATCAATACTGCGGCAAGAGCCCGCAGCCATGCCGCGAAGCTCTGGATGACGAGCAAAGCGAAACCGAGCGGAATGAAGCCCTTGATGATCCACCTGTTGTCGAGACCGCCCGGATCCGGCGAACCCTCGCCGATCATGTAGGACTGCATGACGTAGGGGATGCTCAGCTTCAGCAGGATAACAGCCACGCCGAGAATGAGCGTGCAGGATACGAGATGGATAATCCGCTGCGCCGCTGCGGGGAAGCGCGCATAAAAGATATCGACCTGCACGTGACCATCCTTCAGCGTGGTATAGGACATGCACACCAGAGCCAGGAAGGCCATGAGATGCCATTCCATCTCCTGCAGCGCGACGGAGCCGGTGCGGAAGAAATAGCGCAGCAGCACGTTGAAGGCCATCAGCAGGACGAGCGCGAGCGCGGACCAGGCGGCGAAGCGACCCACCCTGTCAATGAGGGTGTCGAGGAGATCAGCAAAGCTTATCATGATGTTTATCATGATGTCGGGTATCCCTCGCAAAGCACCCCCAGTGGTAGGTGAGCGTTCGAACCGGAGCATCCGGATGCATCAGGGCGCGCCGGTTCTGATTGCGGTGAGGATATCCGCCCATAAAAGCGAGCAGATATCCTTGAAGCTATCCCGCTGTCAATTGGCCACGGATCTGGGATTGGTAAACCGCCTCGCTGATGCCCGCCCATTTGTCATGATTGGCCTTGAACGCCATGAAGCTGTCATGAACCTTCTTGACGAGCGGGTCTTTCGCCGTCGCCTCGGTCAGCACCTTGTCGGTGGCTTCCTTAAGCTTGGCGATCACCTCGGGTGGTAGCGGCAGCGCCGTGACACCGTGGTTCTTGACGAGGTCGTCGAGAGCCTCGGCATTCGTCGCCTCGCACCAGGTGTGGCTGATCACATGGCACGCCGCAGCAGCCGTGCGCACAACCTCCTTAAGGTCGTCGGGGAGCTTCTCCCAGGCGCCCTTGTTGATGATCAGTTCGGTGATGGTCGAGGTCTCGTGCCAGCCGGTCGTGTGATAGAATTTGGCCGCCTTGTGCAGGCCGAGCCTGCGATCCTGGAACGGACCGACGAATTCGGCCGCATCGATCACGCCGCGTTCAAGCGCGGGGAAGATTTCTCCCGCCGGGAGCAATTTCACATCGACGCCGAGTGTGGCGTAGACCTTACCGGCAAGGCCCGGAATGCGCATCTTGAGGCCGCTGAAATCCTCGATCTTCTCGATCGGCTTGCGGAACCAGCCGGTCATCTGAATGCCTGTCGAGCCCATGGGGATCGGCACCAGGTTAAACGGTTCGTACACCTCTTCCCAAAGCTTGAGCCCGCCGCCGTGATATAACCATGCCGTCATTCCCTGATAGTTCAGGCCGAATGGGACAGCGGTGAAATATTGCGCGGCGAATGATTTGCCGGTCCAGAAATAGCTGTTGGCGGCGTTGCACTCGACGGTGCCTTTCGACACGGCGTCGAACCCTTCCAGCGCGGGGATCAGTTCACCCGCAGCGAAATGCTGGATGACGAGCCGGCCGCCGGAAAGCTTTTTGACCAGATCGATGAAATAGGTCGGGCTGCCGGGGCCGGTCACGTAGAATGGCGCTCCGGGACCGTAGGCATTCGTCATTTTCCAGGTGAACGTCTCCTGCGCACGCACAATTGCAGGAGCCGCTACCGCCGCAGTGCCGAGGAGACCAGCCTTCAAGACATGGCGACGTTTGATTTTCATGTGCTTTCCTTCCCAAATGCAAACGATGCCCAATGAGGAGCAAAAGCTGTGCCAATTCCTGAATGCATAATACAAACAGGCGAGTATCTTGGCCCGCTGACTTTGCTGCTATGCATCCAGCGAAGGCAGTGACTAGAAAGAGGGCAGGGGCTTCAGAAGCCGGCGGCGGCGCCGTCGCTGCGCGGGTCGGCGGCGCCGTCGATCAGCCCGGCATGCGCGCCCGAGCGATGCAGCACGAGCGCGCCGGCATGGCCCATCGTCTCCTCGAACGCCCCCATAACTTCAACATCGTGGCCCGCAGCACGCAGCGTCTCGATCACCTCGCCCGCAACCCTGTTCTCTATGCGCAAACTCTTGGCCTCCGCCCCCCAGGTCCGCCCCAGCAGCCAGCGCGGCGCGCTCACCGCCTGCTGCAGGTTCTGACCATAAAGCACGTATCGCGTGAAGATCGCGGCTTGCGTCTGCGGCTGGCCTTCGCCGCCCATGGTGCCATAAGACATGAGCCGGCCGTCGTTCAGGAGAGCCATGGCGGGCTGGATGGTGTGGAACGGGCGGCGCTGCGGCATCAGCCGGTTCACATGCCCCTCATCGAGGCTGAAGCTTGCGCCGCGGTTCTGCCACAGCACGCCGGTTTCGGGCAGGACCAGGCCCGAGCCGTATTCCCAGAAGATGCTCTGAATGAAGCTGACCGCGCGGCCGTCCGCATCGACGGCGCCAAGCCACACGGTGCCGCCATCGTCCGCGCGGCGCGGCCAGGGCGAGGCGTTTTTCAGGTCGATGCGCGCGGCCCTTGCGTCGAGATCGGCGGGGCTGAGGAACGCCGTGATGTCCGCCGTGGCATAAGCCGGGTCGATGCAGTGGATGTCGCGCACCAGAAAGGCCTGCTTCGTCGCCTCGATCAGCCGGTGGAGGTGGTCGAAGCCCTCTGCCCGTTCGGCCGCGATGCGGTCGTAGAGCCCGAGGATCATCATGGAGGCAAGGCCCTGCGTCGGCGGCGGCATGCCGAAGGCGCGGCCGCAGCGCAGATCGACCGAGAGCGGCCTTACGGTGAGCGCGCGGTGCCGTTCGAAATCGGTGAGGCGCAAGGGGCTGCCGGCCCGTTCCAGATCGGACGCCATGCTGCGCGCCAGGTCGCCGCGGTAGAAATCGTCAAGGCCGGCGGAAGCGAGCCGTTCCAGCGTTCCGGCAAGCGCCGGATTGCGGAAGGTTGCGCCCGCTGCGAGGGGCTCTACCTTCGGCAGATAGACCTCTGCAAAGCCGCTCACCGCTTCCAGTTCGCCCCGCTTGGCGGATGCGTTGCGAACCTGCGTTTCGCTCGCCGGAAACCCCTCCCGGGTATAGGTCATGGCGTCCTCGAAAAGGCGCGAAAGCGGCAACCGGCCGCCCCAGCCCCTACTGATCTCGAGTGCGGCCTGCCAGCCGGAGACGGCCCCGGCCATGGTGAGGGCGGCCAGCGGGCCACGTGCCGGGATCGAGGCGTGGCCGGCGCTTCGATAGAGCGCAGCATCGGCCAGAGCCGCAGCGGCACCGCAGGCATCGATGCCGGTGGGCTCGGCGCCCCGGCTGATCAGCCAGAAATTGTCGCCGCCGAGCCCGTTCATGTGCGGATAGACAACGGCGATGGTCGCGGCGGCGGCCACGATCGCCTCGATGGCGTTGCCACCCTCGCGCAGCACGGCAAGCCCAGACTGGGCAGCGAGGTGGTGGGGAGCGACGACCATGCCGCGTCGCGCTGAGACTGTCTTGAGCACGGGAGAACCACCGGCGAAAGTTCGAGCGATGTCTGACAATATACGCAGCGAATCGCTGACGCCAGAGCTTCGGAACCGCGGGTTGACTCAATGGTGCTAATGTGTATTTTGTTCTTGTTTTGTTCACATTTTCAGGAAGACGCCATGGACCCGACACGCTGCCAATTCATCGCCAAGAAATGCCCGGACGGACAGCCCTGGATTGCTCTCGAACCCGGCAGTCTCGAGCTTGCGACACCAGGGGAGATCGCCGGCTTCGAGCTTTACGCCGGAACCTCGATCGAAGAGGCGCGACAGCTCGCACGCTTCCTCAACAACAACATCAAGGGGCTTCGCATCTCCCCGGGCGGGCCATCCGGCAAGCGAAGTTGAGAACGGCTCGTCTCCTCAATGGCCGGCTCGCGCAATAGTCATTGACATTTGTCCGCGGCAAGCGCCATATATCGTTCGATATAACGGACGCTCCGTTGCGTAAACGAACCTGCGGCGGAGCGGCCTTACGGGCAGCGATCGGCAGCAACAGGAGGAAGACATGTCTCTCAAGATCGGCGATATCGCCCCGGATTTCGAAGCTCAAACCACCGAGGGCGTTATCCGCTTTCACGATTGGCTCGGCGGCAGCTGGGGCGTTCTGTTTTCGCATCCCAAGAACTTTACGCCCGTTTGCACCACCGAGCTTGGCACCATGGCCGGCCTCAAGCCCGAATTCGACAAGCGCGGCGTGAAGATCATCGGCCTCAGCGTCGATCCCGTCGAGGATCATGTGAAATGGGCACAGGATATCGAGGATGTGACCGGCTTCAAGCCGAATTATCCCCTGATCGGCGACCACGATCTCAAGGTCGCCAAGCTCTACGGCATGCTGCCCGCAAGCGCGGGCGATACGGCGCAGGGCCGCACTCCCGCGGACAATTTCACCGTGCGCAACGTCTTCGTCATCGGGCCGGACAAGACCATCCGCATGATCATGACCTATCCCATGACGACGGGCCGCAATTTCGACGAGGTGCTGCGGGTGATCGACTCGCTCCAGCTGACCGCCAAGCACAAGGTGGCCACCCCCGCCAACTGGAGGCAGGGCGACAACGTCATCATCACCGGCGCGGTTTCGGATGAAGAGGCGAAGGTGAAATTCCCACACGGCTGGCAGACGCCCAAACCCTATATCCGTATCGTCGCCCAGCCGCAAGACTGAAGCCGGCCGCATCATGCCGGGGCCCGCACGCTTGGATGCGGCAGCGGCGGGCCCTTTGCTGTATTGCGTCAAAACCATCTGATAAAGAGTAGCTGTGCGCATATAAAAATACAGATGTGCTTATCAAATCTGCCATAATCATAATTTGTTCGGTTTGCCGGGCGGATCCGATACCGTATGCGTAACGGTCTCAGATTTAGCGTGCATCCATGCAGTTAACGACAGATTAAAAAAGTCGCCCGGATGGTGGAGCCAGGGGGATTCGAACCCCCGGCCTCAGCAGTGCGATTGCTGCGCTCTCCCAACTGAGCTATGGCCCCGACATCTTCATTTAGAAGCCCGGGCGCCCGCGTGTCAAGCAAGCCGCGGACGGCAAAAAATGGGCGGGCCTTGCGCCGGAACCCGTTCAACCGCGGTGGACAATCCTTTCCGCTATCACTATAAATAAAATAACGGGAAAAGCAGCCGCTCTTCCCGCTTCTTGTTTTTTTAATCAACCGAATGAGGAGGACTCGTGCAAGTTCACGTCCGTGACAACAATATCGATCAGGCGCTCAAGGCGCTCAAGAAGAAGATGCAGCGCGAAGGCATCTTTCGCGAAATGAAGCTGCGCAACCATTACGAGAAGCCATCTGAGAAACGCGCCCGCGAAAAGGGCGAGGCGATCCGCCGGGCACGCAAGCTCGCACGCAAGCGCGCTCAACGCGAGGGGCTGATCCCTGCGACTCCCGTTAAGGCCAGAACGCGCCGCGCCTGAGCAGCACCGCCAGGCCCATGCGCGTCCGAATGCGTTCATGGCGAGGCGTTTCGCTTGTTTGATGTCCGTTGAACGGTGTGAAACGCATTTAGGCCGCATTCGTCATGTGTCATAAATCTTGCGGTCAATTTGCCTGTCCGACACAGGGCGAGACGAACCGGATCGACAAGAGAATCATGAAACACACGAAGCAAACATTTGTTCGAATGCTGGCTTTGGGATGCGTTTCTCTCGCCATCGCGGGGTGTGAGACCGCCGGAACGGTTGGACAGGTTGCAGAAAAAACGCGGTTGACCAACTCTTATGCGAAGAACAACATCGCCTCGATATCAGAGGTCATCAAAAGCAATCCCAACGATGCCAACGCTCTGAACCTGCGCGGAACGGCATATGGCGGCATTGGTGACTACAAGCGGGCTCTCGATGACTTCAACGCAGCCATAGCCATCGCGCCGGACTACCATCAGGCCTATGCCAATCGCGCGCTCATCTATGTGCAGATGAAGCAGTTCAACCTCGCCATGCGCGATTATGACAAAGCCATCCAGCTCGCACCCGATTACGCCGTGGCTTATGTCGGGCGTGCAAATCTCCATCGCGCCATGAATAATATTCCTCTCGCCATGGCGGACTTCAACCGCGCGCTCGAACTCAGGCCCGACGATCCGATCGCATATTTCAATCGTGGGCTGCTGCACCAGGCCCTCAACGATCATCAAAGCGCCGTGAACGATCTCACGCTCGCGCTGGGTTTGCGCCCCGACGAGGCGGATCCGAGCTTCGCGCGCGGCGTCAGCCTGCTTGCCCTGCAGGAGTTCAAGAAGGCCTATGATGATTTCCAGCTGGTCACCCGGATCAGAAGCAATGACGGCGAGGCTTGGAGCCTGCGCGGCCGCGCTGCGGAAGGCCATGGCGATCTGAAGGAAGCATCCCGCTCCTACCGCCGCGCACTTCAGATCAGCCCGTCGAACAAATTGGCCCGCGAGGGGCTGGCTCGCGTCGGCTCGAGCGGGGACGCTGCATAGGCCGCACAGCACTCACCAATCAGCGTCTGCCGCCCGTCGCGTCGAGGCCGTGATCCACCAGAAAACGGGCCACCACCCTAATCGCCCCATGGGCATAAAGATCGCTGTGGCCGCCATTAGCAAAGGCATGCATTGCCTTCGGCTCTGCCGCAAGATCGTAAAGCCGCGCGCCCAATTCGAACGGCACCACGGTATCCTGTTTGCCATGCAGGATGAGAAGGGGCGCACCGATGCGGGCGATGCGCGCGGCGCTGTCGTAGCGGTCCTTCAGGAAGGCGCCAACCGGAAACACCGGGTAGATCCGCCGGGCAACATCGGCAGTCGAGGTAAACGGCGCATCGAGGATCACTGCCGCCACCGGCCGGCGCACCGCAAGCTGCACGGCAACCCCGCTGCCCAGCGACTCGCCATAGACAACGATGGAGCTGGCGGGGATGCCTTCTGACGTCAAGCGGTCATGAGCGAGTTCCGCATCGGCCACATTGGCCGCTTCCGAAGGCTTGCCCGTCGAGCCGGAATAGCCGCGATAGCTCATCATCAGCACGCCATAGCCCTCGGCCATGAAAAGACGCATCCGATCGGCGCGCAGGGCGAGGCTGCCGCCATTGCCGTGAAAGTAAAGCAGGGTCGGCTTGCCGGGTCGCGCCAGCGTCCGCCAAGCAACAAGGCGTTCTCCATCGGGGGTGACAAGCGTAATGTCCTCGACGCCGCGCAGACCGAGGAGGGCCGGAGGGGTGCGCGTTGGGTCCGGGCGGTATAGCAGTTTGCGCTGGAATGCATAGAGCGCCACAGCGCTGAGCAGATAGAACGCGGCGAGGAGGATGGCGATCTTGGCTATCGTGTTGAGCATCGCAGCAGTATCCAGGCGATGGGTGGACATGGATCTGCCGGGCGGCCTTTCGAATGAGACATCGTCGAAGGCATGCCTGGAGTTGCAAGCCGTTACGTCTTAAACCGCAACCAACCAGAACAAACGCAATGCCAAGTCTTGGCAGCGATTCGATGACGCACTGCGGCCTGTTTTGACGCAACGGGCTAGAGCGACTTGACGATTTCCTCCGTCATCTTCTTGGCGTCGCCGAACAGCATCATGGTGTTGTCGCGGTAAAATAGCGAATTGTCGATGCCGGCATAGCCCGATGACATCCCGCGCTTGATGAACATTACGGTGCCGGCCTTCCACACCTCCAGCACCGGCATGCCGTAGATGGGCGATTGCGGGTCTTCCTTGGCGGCCGGGTTGGTCACATCATTGGCACCGATGACGAAGGCCACATCGGCCTGCGCGAAGGCGGAGTTGATGTCCTCCAGTTCGAACACCTCGTCGTAGGGGACATTGGCTTCGGCGAGCAGCACGTTCATGTGGCCGGGCATGCGGCCTGCCACAGGGTGGATGGCGTAGGCGATCTCGACGCCCTCCTTCTTGAGGGTATCGGCCATCTCGCGCAGCGCGTGCTGGGCCTGCGCCACCGCCATGCCGTAACCGGGCACGATGATGACTTTGGAGGCATTCTTGAGGATGAAGGCTGCATCGTCGGCGGAGCCCTGTTTCACGGGGCGCTGCTCGCCTGCGCCTGCCGCGGCGCTCGTTTCGCCGCCGAACCCGCCGAGGATCACCGAGATGAACGAGCGGTTCATGCCCTTGCACATGATGTAGGAGAGGATCGCGCCGGACGACCCCACCAGCGCGCCGGTGATGATGAGGGCCGTGTTGCCGAGCGTGAAGCCGATACCTGCCGCCGCCCAGCCCGAATAGGAGTTCAGCATGGAGACGACGACGGGCATGTCGGCCCCGCCGATGGGTATGATGATGAGCACCCCGAGCAGCAGGGCGAAGGCCGTGATCAGCCAGAATGCGAAATGGGACTGGCTGGTGGCGAACAGCGCGATGAGCGCCACCAGGCACAAACCAAGCGCGATATTGATGAGGTGCCGACCGGGCAGCAGGATCGGCTTGCCGGACATGCGCCCGTCGAGCTTCAGGAAGGCGATGATCGAGCCGGAGAAGGTGAGGGCGCCGATGGCGGTGCCGAGCGCCATTTCGATGAGCGTCGCGATGGGGATGCGTCCATCCGCCCCCACTATGCCGAAGGACTGCGGCGAATAGAGCGCGGCTGCCGCCACGAACACCGCTGCGAGGCCGACGAGCGAGTGGAACGCGGCGACAAGCTGCGGCATTGCCGTCATGGGAATGCGTTTGGCGATGACGGCGCCGATGCCCCCGCCGATGGCAAGCCCCCCGATCACGAGAGCCCAGGTGAGGGCTTGCGTTGGCGCGGCGACGCCCAGCGTCGTCAGGATGGCAAGCGTCATGCCGAGCATGCCGTAGATGTTGCCCTGACGGGAGGTTTCGGGCGAAGAAAGCCCCCTGAGCGCCAGGATGAACAGAACGCCGGAGACGAGGTAAAGCAAGGCGACCAGATTGGCAGACATTCAGTTCCCCCTCAGTTCCAGCACGTCGTTGTGGTGTGTTGCGCCGAATGCGTGCTGCCGTAAGCGCGGATCGGCATGGCAACAGGCCTCATTTCTTGTCTTTCTTCCTGTACATGGCCAGCATGCGGTTGGTGACGAGGAAGCCGCCGAAAATGTTCACCGCCGCCATGACGAGGGCGAGGAAGCCGAAGATCTTCGCCGCGAGCGTGCCCTCGCCGGACAGCCCGTCCGCCGCCTCGATGCCGACGGCAAGCAGCGCGCCGACCACGATCACGGATGAAATCGCGTTGGTGACCGACATGAGCGGGGTGTGCAGCGCTGGCGTCACGCTCCAGACCACGTAATAGCCGACGAACACCGCCAGCACGAAGATCGAGACCTGGAACACGAACGGGCTGATTGCCGATGCCGACTCGGCGGCGGCAAACGCCGCACCGGGCAAGAGCATCGCGGCGATGGCTGGAAGCAACCGGAGCCAAATCATGTCTTCTCTCCTGTCAGCGCGGGATGAACGATCCTGCCGTCCCTGGCGACGAGCGTGCCCTTGACGATCTCGTCGTCCCAGTTGATGGCGATGGTCTTGTCTTTCTTGTTGCTCAGCGTCTCGATGAAGGCAAAGAGGTTGCGGGCATAAAGGCTGGACGCATTGCCGGGAATGCGCGCCGCCAGATTGAGCGGCCCGAGGATCTTCACGCCCTGATGCTCCAAGGTTTCGCCGGCCTGCGTCAGCTCGCAGTTGCCGCCGCGCTCGGCCGCCAGATCCATGATGAGGGAGCCGGGCCGCATGCTCTCCACCATCGCGCGCGTGATAAGGCGCGGCGCGGGCCGGCCCGGGATCAGGGCCGTCGTGATGACGATATCCTGGTTCGCCACGTGGCTGGCGACAAGCTCGGCCTGCTTCTTCTGATAGGCTTCCGACATCGGCTTGGCATAACCGGCTGCGGTTTCGGCCTGCCTGAATTCCTCGTCCTCGACCGCGATGAACTTCGCGCCAAGTGATGCAACCTGCTCCTTGGCGGCGGGACGAACGTCGGTGGCGGAGACGACCGCGCCGAGCCGGCGCGCCGTGGCGATGGCCTGCAACCCGGCGACGCCGGCGCCCATGATGAAGACGCGCGCGGCCGGAATGGTGCCCGCCGCCGTCATCATCATCGGCAGGGCGCGCCCGAACGCAGCCGCCGCATCAATCACCGCCTTGTAGCCGGCCAGGTTCGATTGCGAGGACAGCACATCCATGACCTGCGCGCGGGTGATGCGCGGCATGAATTCCATGGTGAAGGCGGTGACGCCTTTGGCGGCGAGCTCCTCCAGCCCCGCCTTGTCGGCGTAAGGATCAAGCATGGCAACAACGATGGCGCCCTGCTTGAGCGCCGCCATATCCTCGGCCGAGGGGCGCCCCACCTTCAGCAGGATATCCGCGTCACCCAGGGTTTCCGCCACGCTGTGCCTGATCCTCGCCCCCGCATTTTCATAATCCGCGTCGGGGAAGTTCGACTTCAGGCCCGCGCCGGAGAGCATGTTCACAGTGTAGCCGAGGCTTGCGAATTTCTTGGCCGTCTCGGGAGACAGCGCCACGCGCGCCTCGCCGTTGCGTTCGTTGGTCACGCCGATAACAGGCATTTCGCCTCGCCCCCGTTTCCGTTCGTTATGAATGCTTAACTTGCGCCGCGCAAAAAGGAATTTCGGCGCGTCGGTGGGTTACGCGACGCCGTCGCGTCACAGCAGAAAGATGGCCATCAGAATAAGGATCAGGGCAACCGATATACTCCCGATCTTCACCAGCTTGATGAACAGCGCATAGCTCTTCTGGTGCAATTCGTAATCCATGTTCGGATTACCGTCTTTCAGGTCAACGCCCATGCCATCTCCCCCGGGCTGCACAGATTTTCACAGGGTCATTTTCAGTGTGTAAACTGCCATATTTTCGCGCCGAGTCCAAGTCTTGAACTGCTGATCCAACCTGCTAGAACGGCAGGGTCTGTGTTGACAACGGCGTGTTGGGTTCAATCGTAGCTGGGGGAAGTTTGTATGATTTCGTTCACGTATAAAATCTATGCCGCAGTATTGGCGTTTGCGGTGTCACTATCTTTGACTAGCACTGCTGCAACGGCAGACGAGACCGAGAAGGAACGTCTGCGCAAATGTGAGATCGATATCTGCAAGATGATTGTCGAGAAGAAGAAAGAGGGCGACGATCTCTCTTGCGACCTGTCCAAGACATGGGCGAAGGAAGATATCGCCGAGGAAGCCAAAGAGAAAAAGCTTCCCTGGGAACTCGGTGATGCTCGCTGCGCCGTCAAGTTGAACGTTTCGCGCAACGACATCGTGAGCGCGGTGACGGATGCGGCTTACACGCTGAAGGTGCCGGAGCAGGGCGTCGATTGCGAAGTTGAGCAGGGCGGCACGAAGCACCCGATCAAGCTGACGCTTGCGCCGCAGATCAAGTTCAAGAACGGCGAGGCGGTGGAGGCATCGCTCGGCGTCGGCAATATCGAAGCTCCGGCTGTCGTCAGGGGCGTGATCTGGTCGGCGGCAAAACTGGAAGAATATTTCGGCATCTTCCATAGTGACTTGCTGAAAGAAATCAATAACTTCGTCAGCAAGAAATGCCCCAAGCGCTTGGCTTCGAACTGAGCGGGCAAGCTTGCGTGGGAGGCGATTGAAGCGCCTCCCATTGCGCTCTATGGCGAATGCCGGCTTAAGCAACTAGGGATTATGCGGCTATTCCGCGGCGTATGATTGCGGCCTTTAGCGTATTTGCGAGCAGACAGGCGATCGTCATAGGACCGACGCCGCCCGGCACCGGCGTGATCGCGCTGGCCACTGTAGCGGCCTCACCGTATGCCACATCGCCGATCAACGCCGCCTTACCGTCCGCCCCGATCACGCGGTTGATGCCGACGTCGATGACGATGGCCCCGGGCTTGATCCAATCCCCGCGCACCAGTTCGGGCTTGCCGACCGCGGCGACGAGAATGTCCGCGCGCCGGCATGCATCCGGAAGGTCTTTCGTGCGCGAATGGGCGATCGTGACGGTGCAGTTCTCCTGAAGCAGCAGCAGCGCCATGGGCTTGCCGACGATGTTCGAGCGCCCGATGATCACGGCCTCGCGGCCGGAGAGATCGGTCACAAGGCTTTTGATGAGGATGAGGCAGCCGAGCGGTGTGCACGGCACGAGCCCGTCAGCGCCAATGGCCAGTCGGCCGGCATTGACCGGGTGGAAGCCGTCCACGTCCTTGGCCGGGTCGATGGCCTCGATGACGCGGCCGGCGTCGATCTGCGCAGGCAGCGGAAGCTGCACCAGAATCCCGTCCACGGTATCGTCTGCGTTCAGTCTTGCGATGAGCGCCAGGAGATCGGCCTCGGCGGTGTCGCTGCTGAGCCTGTGCTCGATCGAGCGCATGCCCGCGGCCTCCGTCTGCTTCACCTTGTTGCGGACATAGACCGCACTTGCCGGATTGTCGCCCACCAGCACCACGGCAAGGCCGGGCGTCACGCCGTACGCCTGCTCAAGTTGCGCGGCTTTCTGTGCCGTTTTCGCGTTCAGCTCGGCGGCCGCCTTCTTTCCGTCGATGAGATGCGCCGCCGTCATGACCGTGCCACCCGCGTGGAAATTTCAAGTTCGTTGATCCGATACCGCAGCAGGGATGCAAGCGGCGCGCCATCCCCTGCGATCAGAACCTGTTTCAGGCGCGAGGTGGCACCTGCCTTGATGCTCACCGCCGTCGGGGGAAGCCCAAGCCAATCCGCGATGAGACGCACAAGGGCGATATTGGCCTTGCCATCTTCCGGCGCGGCGCGCACCCGGGCCTTGAGGTGGGGCTCCTCTGGCATGGGAGGCTCGATCCTGTCAAACGCGGCCTTGGGCGTCAGCCGCACGAACAGCACGATACCGCCGGCAACGGGTCTGAACGGTTCTGCTGCCGCTTCGGGCGCACGCCGCGACATGGTCTCGACCGCTGTCATTGAAAGGCGGGGATCAGCCATCCCCCGATGACGACGTCGCGCAGGAAGAACAGCCCGATAATCAGCACAAGCGGCGAGATGTCGATGCCGCCCAGGTCGGGCATGTAGCGCCGGATCGGGCGCAAGGCGGGTTCGGTTAGCCGCTGCAGCGCATCTGCAATGGTGTAGACGACGTTGTTGTGCCGGTTGACGACGTTGAACACGATCAGCCAGCTCAGGATCGCGCTGAAAATCAGCAAATAGATGAATAATGTGATCAAACCCGAGATGAATTCCAGCAGCGGAATCATTCCATGCCTCCAAGCCGTTGTGCCCCCTCGAATGGCGGCCCATTAGAAACGCAAGATGCGCGCGGAAGCAAGGCCGGGGCAGGCTGAAGCGGCGAATACTCTCAGCTTTCGGCGGAGGGCGGATGGTTGAGCGGCGTAAGATCGCAATAATGCCCCATCTTGCGGCCGGGACGCGTTTCGGCCTTGCCGTAGAGATGCAACGAGCGTCGCGGCGCCTCCGCCAGCAGCGCCGCCCAGTTGTCCACCTCATCGCCGATGAGGTTGACCATGCGCGCATCGGAATGCCGCTCCGGCGAGCCGAGCGGCCAGCCCGCCACGGCGCGGATGTGGTTCTCGAACTGGCTTACCATGCACGCCTCCAGCGTCCAGTGGCCGCTGTTGTGCACGCGGGGGGCGATTTCGTTGATGACGAGGCTCTCCGGCTCGCTTCCGCCGATCGCGAACATCTCCACGCCGATGACGCCCACATAGTCGAGCCTTTCCATGATCGCGCGCGTCATGGCGAAGGCATCGGCGATGAGGCGCTCGGGCAGGCCGGAGGGAACGCGGCTTTCGCTCAAAATGCCGTGTGTGTGGGTGTTGCGCGCCGGCTCGTAGCACACGATGTCGCCGTGGCGAGAGCGCGCCGCGATGACCGAGCATTCGAAGAGAAACGGCACCGCCGCCTCGAGGATCGCTGCCTCGCGGCCAAGCCAGTCCTGTGCGGCGGCGATGTCCTCATCGTCCTTGAGATGCACCTGGCCCTTGCCGTCGTAGCCTTGGCGCAGCTTCTTGAGGTATGCCGTGATGTGTCCGCGCCCGCGCAGGGCCGCAAAGGCTGGCTCCAGTGCGCCTGCCTCGGCGACGAATTCGAAATCGGCGTGAGGCATCTGGCAGGCCTGCAAGAGGCGGCGCTCGGCGAGCCGGTCCTGCGCGGAGACGAGCGCGCGCCGCGGCGGGCAAACCAGCCTCAGCTCTTCGATCACGGCGAGGCTGTGGGCGGGCACGTTCTCGAATTCGTAGGTGACCACGCCGCAGTCCCCGGCGAACTGGCGTAGGGCGGCGATATCCTCAAACGGCGCGCATACTGGGTTTTCGCTCACCTGAAAGGCCGGGCTGTCAGCCTCGGGCGCGAACACGCGGGCGCGCAGGCCGAGCTTGGCCGCCGCCATCGCCAGCATCCGGCCGAGTTGGCCGCCGCCGAGAATGCCGACCGTCGCTCCGGGTGCGAGCCGTTCGCTCATGGCCGCGGGGGGACTTCAGGGACGGAGGCCGTGCGTGCGGCCCGCCAGGCGTCGATCCGTTTGGCGAGATCGGCGTCGGCAACCGCCAGGATCTGCGCGGCGAGCAGGCCGGCATTGGCCGCGCCCGCCTCGCCGATGGCCAGCGTGCCCACGGGCACGCCCGCAGGCATCTGCACGATCGACAAGAGGCTGTCGTGCCCGTTCAGCGCCTGGCTCATCACCGGCACGCCGAGCACCGGAATCGGCGTCAGCGCCGCCGTCATGCCGGGCAGATGCGCCGCCCCGCCCGCGCCAGCGATGATGACCTTGAGGCCGCGCTCCCGCGCCGTCTGTGCGTAGGTGTAAAGACGACCCGGCGTGCGGTGGGCAGAGATCACGCGGGTTTCGTAAGGCACTGACAGTTCATCCAGGATCTGCGCAGCCCGGCGCATCGTCGGCCAGTCGCTGTCGCTTCCCATGATGATGCCGACGAGGGGGTGTTTGCTCGCTGTCATTGCGTGGTCCGCCGGGTCAGGCGATGATGTCGGGAAACAACTGATCCTCGATCCGGGCGATTTCGTCCTTGAGCATCAGCTTGCGCTTCTTCAGACGGCTGAGCAGCAATTGGTCGGTATGAATGGCGCCCTCCAGGGACTTGATTTCGTTGTCCAGATCGCGGTGCTTCTGCTTGAGGTCGGCGAGCATTTCGCGAAGCGTGTGATCGTCGTTGCTGGCCATGAATGCCGCTCGCATGCCGGTTAGCATCAATCGTTGGTGAAGTATCGCGACTCGCCGCCCCCCTTGCAAGCGCGAGCAAGGGACAACGCCACATTAACCGCATCCGTTTGAGCGCAGCACTCACGCCTTCAAACGAATTGTTGCGGCGGTTCACTCTTGCGCTATGCCATGGACAAGTCCGCTATCCTCTGGCAGAATTTACAACCCACTGTAATCAATGCATGGAGGACGATATGGCGCTTCAGGCCCACATTGCCGAGTTGCAGGAAAAGCATAAAATCTTGCATAAGCAGATCGAAGAGGAATTGGCAAAACCCTCCGCTGATGACGTGAAGATCGCTGAACTCAAGCGTCAGA
>Ga0129299_1000689_pt1 | contig 22019 bp, 19 predicted proteins | sample ConPoolayeCmetaG_FD_94477 | JGI IMG/M metagenome (GOLD analysis project Ga0129299, IMG submission 94477) | Hot spring microbial mat communities from California, USA to study Microbial Dark Matter (Phase II) - Cone Pool mat layer C metaG ...
GCGTTGGCGTGGCGGCATAGGGATGCCGCCACTACGGCGTTGGCGTGGCGGCATAGGGATGCCGCCACTACGGCGTTGCGTGTACGGCGTTGGCGTTGGCCTACGGCTTGTCAGGTTGTCAAACCGAGCACCTGCCCGGCGCGTTCGATGATATAGTCGGGGTCGAAAGGTTTGGTCACATATTCATCGGCACCGGCTTCCTGGCCTCGCTGGCGGTCGATCTCTTGTCCTTTGGCCGTGAGCATAATCACATAGGTGGTGGCCAATTCGGGCGTTTGCTTGATCTTTTTGCAGACCTCATAGCCGCTCATTTTGGGCATCATCACGTCGAGGATCACCAGCTGCGGCTGCTCTTGGCGGATCATCGTCCAGGCATCAAGGCCGTTGCTGGCGGTCAGCAATTCAACGTCATAGTCCAGAAAATCTTCCAGGGTTTCTTCGAGCAGGGTACGAATCAGCGGCTCGTCGTCGACGATCAAGATTTTTTTCATTCATTTACTCCGCGGGTTCTTGGTCAGAAGAGGTTTTTGATCTGCGGCAAGGCCTTTTCGGCGGCTTCACGGCCTCGGTCGATCAGTTGTTGAGCGTGTTCAAAGGCCGTGTCGGCCAGGTCGGCGACCTGTGGTGCGATCAGCAGGTCGATTGCGCTCAGGTGATCGAGCGAACGCTCATGGGCTACCAGGTCGCATACGCTGAACCAGTTCTCCACCAGGTCTTGTTCACGGTCTTGACGTGTTTTGTGTTGACGTGTGCCGGGCGCAGGGATGACACTGCTGGCGATCACAATGTCGGTGCCCTGGGCGGCTACGGCGTCGGCGGGCAGCGGGTTGGTCAGCAGGGCATCGACCAGCAGTCGGTCTTGAAATTCGACCGGGGTGACCAGACCCGGTGTTGCCACACAGGCCGAGAGCACGTTGAACAGGTTGTCCTCGTTCACCCAGATGGTGTCGCCGGTGACCAGGTCGCTGACGACCACCTGGCATGGGGTCTGGAGGTCGGCAAACGTCAATCGACCGACCGTTTCGCGGATCAGTTTGCGCACCGAACGGGCCTCGAACAGGCCCGGACGTTTGGCCGGTCGTATGCCCAGCCAACCGGCAAAGGGTTCGAGTTTGGCCAGGCGGTTCACGGCCAGATCGATCAGTCGGTCGATCGACCAGCCGGCAGCGTACAAGGCTCCCCAATACGCGCCGTAGCCGCAACCGGCAACGGCGTCGAATTCAATGCCGGCCTTTTGCAATACTTCGAGCACGCCCAGGTGGGCGATGGTTCGCGCGGCCCCGCCGGAGAGCACCAGGCCGGTCACCTGTCCGGTGAGTCGGCGCACCAGGCGTGACAGGTGCAGGTCGTCACCGATGGCCATATTCCAGTATCGGCGTGAGGCGGCACGTAGCCAGGGCGCACCACTGCCGGTCAGGTCGATGACGACTTCGGCCAGGCTGATCACACGCATCAATTGATCGGTCATCTGCGGATAAGCCGCAACGATAACCCATGCGCCGTGTCCAACCTGTTCGCCGATCAAATCGGCAATTGCCCGGCTGCGCATGCTACTGCCTTCAACATAAACCAGATTAGGCAACGGTTCGGGGCGTTTGCCGATCAGATCGATACAGACGACCGGCTCGCTGACCTGCCGGGCCAGCCGCCAGGCCAACTTGAACGCTCCTTCGCCGACGGCAACCACCGGGTTGTGCTGTTTTTTCGTTTCCGCCACGCTGTGATGATGTGGTTTGTGTTGACGGGCCAGCTCACGGCGGATCGATAGTCCGATCGAAGGGTATCGCGCGATCAGGTAATCCAGGTCGGCCTTGTCGAGCGTCCATACCCGTGCTTCTTCGCTGACCCGTGCTGTGTACGGACGCCGTTCGCCGAGTATAACGGCCATTTCGCCAAACACCTCTCCGGCCGTAACCCGACGAACGACAAAGGGTTCGTCGGCCTGATTGTGTACTACCAGCTCGATGCATCCGCTGTCGAGGATGTACATCCGTTCGCCCCACTCACCGGCCCGAAAGAGGATTGTCCCTTCGGGATGGTGTTCCAGCCGAAATCGCTCCGAGAACTCTTCCAAGGTGGCATCGGAGAAAAGGCGAAAGAGGGGAATCTGCCAGCGGTCGTCCAACGTCTGCCAGATGCCGGGGGGCAAGATGCGTTTGCTTTGGCGAGCCATGTGCACCCGGTAAACCCACTCGCCAAAGTCGTCTTCCTGCACTTCGAGCCAATTTTGGGAGATCAGCTGGTTGAGTTCCAGTTCCAATTCGGTTGGGTTGCGGTCGAGTGCCCGGGCCAGCTCGGCCAGAGTGATCGGTTCACGTTTGTTGATTTCGATCATCAACTCGCGCTGTGTGTCGGGCAGGTCGAGCAATTGGGTGATCGAGAAGGCTTCGTTGCGCGATCGGGCGCGCATCTGACCGCTTTGCAACCAGTTTAATGTGTCATCGGCTCGGCCCGATGGCTGATTGATGTCGTTGGGAGTCATAGGGCTACTCCATGGCCAGCACGCGGTCGCCCAGGGCTTTGATCTCTTTGCTGAAGCGGTGTTTAGGCGCCTGCAGGTAAAAGACGCCACTGCTGCCCAGGCGAACGATTTCGGTGGCCAGCGGCAGCAGCGCGCCGACCTCCGTGTCATAAGTTTGTTCCAACTGTGTGCGGTAGGCTTTGAAATCACCGTCGGCCAGGATTTTGTTCAGTACCAGCAGGATGGTGGGCACGCCGAGTTTTTTAGCCACTTCGAGGGTGACGCTGGTGCCTTGAAAATCTTGCTGGTCGGGTCGCAGGATGATGATCAGGATGTTCGAAATGGCAATCGAAAGCAGTGTTTCCTCGTTTAGGCCCGGATGGGTGTCGATGATCAAATAGTCGAGCGAGAGGGTGCGGACCAGGGTTTTGAACCCGTCTTTGAGCAGGCGCGCATCGTATCCTTCGTGCAAAATGCGCGAGATTTCGTTGATTTTAATGCTGGAAGGCACCAGGAATATCTTGCCGAGGGCCACTTCTCGTGGTGTCACGTCGTAGGCTGCCTCTTCAATTCGGCAGCGGCCCCACAAATAGTCATTCAAGGTATAGGTGATCTGCTTTTCGCCCATTCCAAAAATGATGTGGATGCCCGGTGATTGGATATCGGTGTCAATGATCGCGATGCGTTTTCCGGCCAGTGCCAGAACCGTAGCCAGGTTGGCGGTGATGTTGGATTTTCCTGTGCCACCCCGGAATGAATGCAAAGAGATTAACTTGGCCATTGTGCGCCTCCAAAATAGAATGCAGGCTTGCAATGATGTGGCCTGGTGTCACATACCGGATATCCGGTGAGTTTTCAATTGCGTTTCAAGCCGTATGGACGGCATCCTTATGCCTATACCGACGCATAGGAATGCGTCGGGTGCGGTTTCCTGGTAGGCTCTAAATATCGAACTCGGCGCGCATTCGCTGGGCGTTTTCTTGCAGATAGCGGAAATACTCGCTTTCGGTAATATGGGCGACTTCGCGCTGCTTTTTGACTTCGTCAATCTCGATGCGCAGCGCCTGGATTTGTTGCTTGAATTTTTGCTCGCGCTCTTGTACCTGTCTGGCATTGGCGATGGCAATGCCGGCTTGTGAAGCCAATGCACCGAGCAATTTTTCGTCTCCGGCAGTAAACATCGCGCCTGCTGAAGCTCGAAACAGGGTGATCACGCCTTGCACAACCTCTTGCGCTTTGAGCGGGGCCGACAACAATGCGCTGAACGGCGGTGTCGAGGCAAATTGTGGGTTACAGACATTTAATTCGTTCAAAATCTGTGCGCGCCCACTTTGAAAGACCTGTTGCGGCCGGGCGTACCTGAACAACGCTTCCTGGCTTGCGGGGTCGTCCAACCCTTTTTGGTTGTAGGCAACCAGGGTGTCGGTCAATTCGTCGGGCAAAAACACCACTCCTCCATCGGCCTTGAGGATGCGCACGCTTTCGTTCAGCACGCGTTCGATCACTTCGTGCAGATCAACCGATGTGCCGATCGTTTCGTGAACGCGGTAGAGGAGATTGATTTCGCGGTAACGGTCGAGCGTTTCCTGGGCAAGTGACTTGAGCATCGACTCTTTTTGCACGAACAGAACAAGTATGCGATGCAGAACGATGCGCAGGTCGGGCCGGTCGGGAGCCATATAGAATGCACCAAGCACATTGCCGTCGTCGTCCGTCAACGGAAGGATGGCCTGCCGTTCGTCGATCACGGCCTGTCCGGATTGCCATGTCGGTTCAGGCAGTGTGGCTGTTGGCTGTGCCGGATACGCAACAATCCACCGTCCGGATAGATCGAGCACGCCCAAGACCGTTGGCGCACCGATCCATGTGCTGCAGTCTTGAAAAAGCGTTTGTATCTGTTGCCGGTTTAGCAATCGACCGAGCGGTAATTTGCTCACGACATCTCCTCAGATGACCGGTGGATCGTTTACGGACTGGTCATCACCATTTTAGCACAGCTTGCCCATCAGGACAAGGGCAGTTCCGGCGGTGTTCCGGCGGTGATTGCGCTGACTGAAATCAGCCTTTTCTAGGCCTGCGGCCAATGGTCGGCCTGCGCCGACCGGGTATATAAAAAAACGTAGCCGACGCATCCCTATGCGTCGAAAAACGTAGCCGACGCATCCCTATGCGTCGAAAAACGTAGCCGACGCATCCCTATGCGTCGGAAAACTTGTTCTTTCCAATGCCGGCATAATCCAGCAATGGCCCCAGGTTGAGCTGGGCCAGATGTGTTTCTGGTTGACCCAGTACACGCTCGGCGACAAACGTGCCATGACAATCTGATCCGGCGGTGATGAGCAGCTGGTGACGATGGCAAAAATCCAGGCAGTGCGTGACCAGCGATGCATCGTGGTAAGGGGTGTAACATTCCAGCCCATCTATGCCGATGCTTCGCACGTACTCGAATATTTCATCGGCGGTGCGGCCGTTGAGGACATTGTTGCCGGGATGTGCCCAAATCGCCGTGCCGCCGGCACGGTGAATAATTCGCACGGCTTGGGCCGGGTCGGCAAAAGGGGGATAGTGCAGGGCCATTTCGCCGACAAACAACCGTCCAAAAAAATCCTTGACCCCACTGCAGATTCCTTTGTCGATCATGAAATTGAGTGCTTTCCAACCGCCGCGCGTGGGGTCGTTTTGGTAAGCCTCGAACTCTTCAAAGGTCAGATCGTACCCGGCGGCAATTAATTTGTGGATCGATTGATCGTCCACGCTCGCCAGTTTACGATAATTTTCGTCGAGCATCGCCAACAAGTCGGCATCGTCCAGGTCGATGCCGTAGCCAAGAATGTGGATCAGCTGGTTGTTCCAGGTGGACGATACTTCGACGGCGCGGATAAAGTGCAAGCCATGTTCGCGGGCCAACGCTTCGGTAGCCCGCACGTTGGCGACCGAGTCGTGGTCGGCGACGGCAAAAAGGTCGATGCCGCTTTGCCGAACTTGTTGCACAAGCTGGGCAGGAGACCAGGTGCCGTCGGAGGCGGTGGTGTGGATGTGCAAATCAACGCGCATGGTTAAAACTCCGGCCGGTAGTCTTCAGGGCGCATGTCATAGCCGCCGAGCAGATGGGCCAAGATCAGGCTTTGCGCGCTCCGTTCGATCAATTCGGCAAAATCAAGCGCCTGGCGCAGGTCTTTGCCGCCGGCCAGTGCGCCATGGTTCTTGAGCAAGATGCCATGCTTGTGTTTTCCCAGGCATTGGACGGCATTTTGGGCCAGTTCGAGTGACCCGGCCGGTGCATAAGCGGCCAGGTCGATCGGCCCGCCGAGGTAATGGGCGACCTCGCCCAAGACTGCCGGGATGCCACAGCGCAAGGTGCTGGACGCCAGGGTAACGGCATATTGCGAGTGGGTGTGGACAATCGCCTGAATGTCAGGACGGGCCAGATAGATCAGCCGATGCAGGTTGTGCTCGATCGACGGTGTGCCGCCCTCGATGACGTTACCTTCCCAGTCGATCACCACCAGGCTTTCAGGGGTGATGTCAGGATAAGGAGTATTGCTCGGTTTGATGTAAAAGCCGCGTCCATCTTCGGTGCGCACGCTGATGTTGCCGGCGGTGTACACGGTCAAATTTCGCCGAAGCAGTTCGTTACCCGCCCAGACCAGTTCTTCACGTCGGTTCATTGATTGATTCCCTCCCGAGGGCCTATCCGAGAAAACGTTTGCACCGACGCATAGGGACGTGTTGGTTATGTTTTTCGGAGGGCTTGAAGTGTTGTGCGGATTATATGCCGCCCTCGTCGGGCCGTCAAATTCAAGGCCCCCACCTCCGGGAGGTGGGGGCCGAAAAACAGGGTTCGCGGTGCTGATAGCAAGGTCATCAGACCGCATCAACCCTGGCTCGACGCCGGGCAAAGGTGATGTTCTGGTCGGGTTGGACGATCGTACCGGTGCGGATATGGGTTTCTTTTTCGACTACTGTGATCGGGGTTGGCTCAGAGGCCATCGCCGTCGGTGCATATCGGGCGGCGATCCCTACCTGAGCTTGCCGTCCGACGGTCACTTCAACATCCAGAATGGCGTTTTGTACCAGCGCACACTCTTCAATGACCACGTTTTCCATGACCACGGCATTGCGCACAACCGCTCCCGGCCCGATGTACACACCAGGAGAGAGGATGGCGTACTCGACGGTGCCTTCGATGATACAGCCGCCGGAGATCAGGCTGTGCAAAACCCGTCCGCTGACCTGGATGCGGGTGGGTGGACGGGGGATGACATGGGTGCGGATCGGCCAGCCGTTGTCGTGCAAATTCAACGGCGATGGATCGCGAAGCAAATCCAGATTGGCCTGCCAATAATCCTCGATGGTGTGGAGGCAATTCCAGTAACCGGTGTACGGAAAGGCCAGCACACGATCGCCTTCCTCAATCATTCGGCGAACCACGTCGCGCACGAGCTGGTGGGTCGAGTCGGCATCTTGGGCATCCTGGTTTAATCGCCAGTTGAGCACCTCGGTGTTAAACATCATAACACCGATCACCGCCAGCGGCCCGGCTTGGGCGCTGCCTGCCGGAAAAAGCATTTCCACCCGGCCGAATTCATTAACGCACAGGGTATCGTATTGCCCGGCTTGTGTTGCCTCAACCGGAACCGTGGCAATGGTCAAATCGGCACCTGTCTGACGATGCTGGGTGATGAGGACATTCAGGTCTTGCTTGTAAACCTGGTCGCCGGCCAGAATCAGCGTTTCATCGGTGCCATAGTGCAAGATGAAATCCTGATTCTGATAAACCGCATCGGCGCTGCCACTGTACCAGCGCATACCGCCGCGCCCTTGATAAGGATGGAGCAAGGTCAATCCACCATGACGCCGGTCGAGGTCCCAGGGATGGCCATAGGCAATGTGGTTTTGCAGCGAGCGAGATTGATATTGGGTAATCACCCCTACGATTTCAATGCCTGAATGGGCGCAATTGGAGAGGGCAAAGTCGATCAGCCGATATTCGCCGGCAAAGGGCAGGGCCGCTTGCGAGCGATGGGTCAGCAGCGGGCCGAGTTGTGCCGAACCGTAATCGGCGAGGATCAAGGTGACGGGTTGGTCAACATGAGTGGTCAAAACGCGCAGATCATGCTCAAGGTCCGAGAACTGGTTTTTCATCGGCTTTCCTCCAAAACTGCACAATCTTTGGGCAGTGTTGGGGGGAGAGCAGCGATGCGTTAAACCGGTGCGCTATACCGGTAGGAAACTTCTTGATCGTTGACGATCGCTTCGGCGACCTGACTGAGGGTGGCCCTTTTGGCTCTGGCCTCTTGCATAATCCATTCCAGAGCCTCGGGGGATGAGAGGGATTTGCGCATCGCCAAGTATGCGACAGCAGATTGAATGGCCGAGCGAATATATTCGATCTGCTGAGTTTGGTAGTTGTTTTCCACCTGGTATTCCCCCCAAACGCTGAAAAATCGCCATCGAAACGCCTGCGATTTTCATTTTCTGAATCAGACGATTCATTTATCCGATACAAATCAGGTGCGTTGTAATGACCGACGAGACGAAAAACGCTGTCGAGTCAATTGACCGGACAGCGTTGTGGTGTGCCAGGCATATTATTTTGCTTTTTTTGTGCTTAGGGCCGAAAAACGCAGCCGACGCATCCCTATGCGTCGGTATAAGCGGCATAGGGATGCCGCTCGTACGGTTTTTCGGATAGGCTCTTATTCTTGCCAGGTTGAGTGCCCTTTGCAAGATGATCTGCTTCTATCATACCACATTTTGCCTGAATTTCAACCCTTTTTGTGTAAAGTTTCGGCAAACTGTTGTCCGACGGGGCACAGCGCCTCTCAATATTCGTCTCAATAGGTATATGCGCTGCCGCCGATGAATTCGCGCATCAACGAGGTGGGCGGAATGAGCGAATCGTCTTCTACGGCGTTGATCGCCTGCAAGAGTTCGTAAACCCGGCATGCGCGACTGTAAGCGTCTTGTCGCTGTGGCTGATCCTTGTAGTCGATCACCCATCGGGCAAAGTGATTGAACAGACGTGGCTTCATGATGGCCAGTTCGTAGGGCATTGCACTGTTGATGATATAGTTGGCCGAGTTGACGTGAGGGATGATGTTGCGCAATTCGCTGCTGCGCACATAATGCCAATGCTCCAAGGTGCGGCGTGGATCGTAGGCACGAAACTGGGCATCGCGCACCATACGGCGCATCAGGCGTAGATCGGTCCAGCGGATAAATCGCCCGTCTGGGCCTTTCATTTGCAACAGGGTCTCGATGTACAGTTTGAATTTTTGTTCATCGGGGATCGAGCGGGTCATGTCGGCGTACATGCCATGCAGACTGTCGATCAGAATGATGTCGTTAGGGCCGATGCGCATTGGGGTGACATTGTCTTGTCGTTTGCCGGTTTTGAAATCGTAAAAGGGAATGCGCACCTCTTCACCTGCCACCAGCCGGGCCAGGTGATCGTTGATCATGTCCAGATTGAGCGCCTGCGGCGTTTCAAAGTCATAGTCGCCAAATTCGTCTTTGGGGTGTAGTTCGAGGTCATGGAAATAATTGTCCACATTGAGGGCGACCAGGTTGAGGCCCAATGCGCGCAGGTGATGCTCGATCTTGATCGTGGTGGTGGTTTTGCCGGAAGATGAAGGGCCGGCAATGATGACCAGTTTGAGCTTTTCGCAACACTCTTGCATGGTTTGCACGGCTGCGCGGACATCTTCTTCGTAAAATTGCTCAGACTCTTGCACAATGTCGGCAAATTCGCCACGTGCCAGGCGCTCGTTCAGATGTCCGACGGTGTGCAGGTTGTGATCGACGGCCCAGGAGAGCGTTTCCCACAATTTGCGATAGGGAATGTTGGAAGAATCTTGCTCGCGACGGGCCGTTTTTTGCCGCCGCCGTGCCGAACGCTCTTCGCGGTAGAGAATGTAGGCTTTGGCCGTGCGCGCATGTCCGTTTTCGATGAGCACCTTTTCGACGATGTCTTGAATGTCTTCGACCGACGGCGGCACGTCGGCAGGCCAGGTGCGTTCCAAAATGTCGACCACCTGATCGGCCAGCCGTTCGGCGATGGACCGGTCGCGCCCGCCGACGGCTACCGCCGCGCGGTAGATGGCGTTGGTGATGCGGTCTTTGTTAAAAGGCACCACTTCACCGGTGCGTTTGACGACAAATTGACACGGATGTCGTTCGACTTGGGACATCATAAACCTCCTTAAATTGTCAATCGGCGCTTGCCGGGTGCTCGTTTCCGATTCCAAACAAATCGGAAGCAGGCTGCTGGCTATCTGGAAAAATTCCTGTCTACCGGGCGACGATCCTGGAATCGGCCGCGGTCGCGGGTTGTGTATTTTTGCAAGACCCGTTCAAAGCTGGCTTGCAAATCGACGCCGTGCAAATTGGCCAGACAAATTGCCGCATAGATTAAATCGCACAGCTCCAGCCCAAGGTCTTGTTCGGCTTCGTTGGCCTTTTTGGGTTTTTCGCCGCTCAGGTGGTTGATCAGCCGGGCGATTTCGCCGGTTTCTTCGGCCAGTTGAGCAACGATGGCCAATGATGACCAGTAGCCGCCCTGGGTTTGCACCCATTCGTCGACAAGCTGCTGCGCCTGACGGATGGTTAATTCAGATGATGGATCGGACATAATTGAACCCTGAATCGACGCGATTGAACACGGCGATTGATCTATCCCTTCGGGTGGATATATAGATTATTCCGATTATATCATGCCCGCTTCCGAATTTCAATGTTTTAGCGATAATGCCGCAAATCGGCGTGCTCGACCTCCTGGAGCACGCGCTCGTAGACCTCGTAATGTTCCCCTTCGGCTTCGTCGGGATCGACATATTTGAGCCACATTGCCTGGTCGGGATCGTCGCCGGCCAGTTGACGGCGGCTGACACGCAGTTCGCTGGAGCGGTCGTGCCAGCGCACCTGGCCTTGTTGGAGCAGGATATATTCGCCGGTATAGCGATCAAATTCGCGGCGGTGGTCACGGTAATACAGGGCTTGTTCGGCGGTGGTACGTCGCCAGCCGATCACGCGCTCGATGGGGTCGATCAGGTCGGCATGGAATTTGTCCAGCGGTGTGTCGACTTCAGATTGAAAATCGATTTGGGCCAGATCGACGGTGCCAAAGCCTCCCTCGGCGGCAACCAGCAGGGCGTTGCGATCGCGGTGAAAGGGAGGGGTGAGCCAATCGGCCGCCGGATCATGTCCCATCAGATGCGCTGCACATGCATCGGTGGCGATCACGTGGTCACCGGCGATCAGCGCGTTGCCGATGCGTGCCTGCCCGCCCTGCCATTCACGTCCGGCCTGACAAACCAGCGCATCGAGAATGTTGAGCGTTGGGTTGATGATCCGGCCAATGTCGGCGAGCATGTAGGGCATGCGCACGTAATGGTGAAAATATTGTCGTGCTCGTCCGTATGGCTCGGTCGGCACCAGGCCGAACAGGTTTTTCAGGCACAGGGTGATGCCCATAAAAGCGTGATTTTTCAACTTTTGCACCGAGACAAAGGCATCGGCTTCGACAACCTGTTGCGGCAACAGATACTGACGGAACATTTGTCCGCCGCCCGGCACGGCGTACACCTTGTGTGGGGGACGATCGCCGTTCACCCATTCGACGCCGAATTCGCGCAGCAAGGGCAGCAGGGTGATCGTCGGCGAAGGATCGTCGCCGGCAAAAGCGCGAGGAAAGACGCTGATCTCGACACAAAAGAGTTCGGCGTTGGTCTCGTCTCGTAACAGACGCAAGGTGGCCCGCGCCACTTGTTCGCTGACCAATTGCTGCAAATGGCCCTGGTGGTAAACCCGTTGATCGGGCGGCCAGGCCTGGTTGAATTTGATGCCGATCCGTCGGGCTTGCTTGAGTTTGGCCCATGCGGTATGCAGCGGCATCGTTGCTCGTCTTAGAGATTGATAGATTTCTTCATCGTTTGCTCGATAATCGCACCGTACGGCGCGCACCTGATACCCGGACATCGAATGTTCACTCCGTAAAAGATAAGGTAATGGTTTTTCCCTTGCGAAGGTTGCGTAACCTGAATACAGCGTGGCGATTATAACACTGCACAGGTGCAAAATCAACTCGTCCTTTGTACAGACAAGTCGCCTTGTGAACAAGACAATGCTTTGACAAAATCGCAATTCCAAAGTATAAAAGACCCATCATTGTTCAAAAGGATAACTCGGTGATTCAATTGCTCGTTGCCACCCACAATCGAGGCAAACAACGCGAGTTTCAGGCTTTGCTTGCCGACTGGCCGGTGCAGATTGTTTTTCCACAAGAAATCGGTCTTGACCTTGCAGTGGCCGAAGAAGGGGCTTCTTTTGCCGAAATCGCCGCGCACAAGGCGGTGGCCTATGCGCATGCCGCCCGGCTGTTGACCCTTGCCGACGATTCCGGCCTGGAAGTCGATGCGCTGAACGGCGCGCCGGGCATTTATACCGCGCGTTATGCCGGCCCAGACGCCAATGACCGTGACCGCTATCAAAAGCTGTTGCGTGCTCTTGAAGGGGTACCCTGGGCGGCGCGCACAGCCCGTTTCCGTGCTGCCGTGGCCCTGGCCCGCCCCGACGGTCAAGTGCGCATTGCCGAGGGGGTATGCGAGGGGATCATCGCGCTGGAAGCACAGGGTGAAACCGGCTTTGGGTATGATCCGGTTTTTTATCTGCCGGATTGGGGCCGTACGATGGCTCAACTCGGCGACTCGATCAAGAATCAAATCAGCCATCGTGCGCGTGCCGTGCAGGCGGCACGGGCCTGGCTCGACGACTTGCTGGATATTTGACCAGATCATGCATAATCGTAAAAAAATTTTGATTGTTTTATTTTTTCTCAGCGTTCCACTATACACCGTCAATGCATGTCGGCCGGCGTCGCTCACGCCGCTGGCGTTCACACCAACGCCGTTGCAAACAAGCACTCCCACACCTTCAGCTACCCCTGTGCCGGCTCAACAGCCGATTTTTCAGACTTTTGCCTTTGGCCAGGTTTTGCCCGATATGCGTGTGCCGATCCAGCGGGGCAGTGCCGGGGAGGGCGGGTGGTACGTGATCATCGGCAGCCAGGAAGGGTGGGCGCAATTTCTGTCTCGAATGGGACAACCGACCGCGATCTGGCAACCGGTGAACTGGGAAAAAGAGGTGTTGATCGGGGCATTGTTGGGGCTGCGGCAAGGCCGTGAGCAACAAATCGAGATCATCGATCTGATCACCGGTGGTATCGAAGTGCTGGTGACCGTTCAGGTGAACACCTTGACACCCACCCAGGCCGTCAACCAGATCACCTATCCGTTTCACATGGTGCGGGTGCCGCGCGTCGAATTGCCGCTTGGGCCGGCGACATTTCGATTTGTCAACACCGAAGGTGCGGAACTGGCCGTTCAAACCGCCGATGTGAGCGACATCGACCTGGTTTGGCTGAACGGTGCCCAGGCACTTTTTCCAACGCCAACGCCGGCGCAGACCAGGGCGACGCCACCACCGACGGCCACCGCAACACCGGTGCCCAACCTGCAGGTACGCTGCATTGTGCTGGACGTTCTGCCGGAGCAGCGAACCTTGCGCATTGTGTCTGAGGTCGAACAGTGGCAAAATGTCACCCTGGCAGAGGGGGTTTCGATCTTGCAAGCGGGGCAATCGATCTCGCCAGGACAACTTGAACCCGGTATGACCCTCAGCGTGCTCGGCTATGCCGGCAAAGGGCGAGACATAAGTGCCGTTCACATTGACGTGCTTGAGGTGCCGGTTGACAGACCCGGTTTTGCGGTCTTTTCCTGGCGCAGCATGCCCCTCACAACAATCTATGGCGGCTACGATTTGCCTCTCTCGCCCGACATCATTCGAGCGCCAACGCTGTTGACCGAACTGTTGACCGTCAGCCAGACCGAGGTGCTGACCACCAACGGCCTGGTCATTCGCCCGGCCGGTTATCAGAATTTCGCCGAACTCTATACCGATCCGCAGTATGCCGATTACCCGCCGTTCATCTCGACCGATTCGGTCTTGCACGTCTCGCAAATGCTCTTCGCGCACACCCGCCGCACGGTTGAGCAGACTCATCTGCTGGACGAATTGGCACGGCTAGACCGGGAGATGTTTGAATTCTCTTGGGCGCACTATCGATCGAGCATAGTTTATCAATCTTCTGCCGCTCAGGCTATTGCCGGGGCAGCCTTGCAAAACGCAGCCCGTTTTGCCGTCTCACTCGCACTGCTCGATGACGAGTTTGTGCCACCGGACATCCTTTCGGAAACTGTCACGGCCGAACTGGCCCTGATCCAGGCTGCCGAAGGGATCACCGTTTCGCCGCTGTTGGCGGGAATTTTGCCGGCGCCCGTTGCCGACGCAAAAAAATTGTACATCGATTATTCTCGTTTTGCTTTTTCGGAGCAAAGCGAAGCCTATGCGCGCTACGTTCGGGCGATCATCTGGCACGAGCAGACCGGCTGGCGATTGCAACAGCCAGCCGAGGCGCTGGCGGTTGCCTTGCTGACCCATGCGCTCGACCAGAACAATGCGCCGCGTATGCTGCTCAACCGTCTCTTGACCGTCCGGCAATTTTTTGACGGTCGCTCGTCTACCTTGACCGTTTCCGACCTGCTTTCGGTGTACAACCAGGTTTGGGGTGATGCGCCCGATTTGTTCGCGCTGGCCGATCCGATCCGGCTCAACGATTTTGTCCAGGGTGCGGTGGCCCTGAAAACGGCACAAAATGTCGGCCTGCAGCCACCACCGTTACCGGTTGACCTGACCTGGCTGGGCACACCTTACGCACTCGACCGGGCCATTTTGGCCCAAATTGCCGCCGACGAAAGCATAACCGCCCCGGTCGATCTATCGGCGGTGTACTTGGCCACGGCCATCAACGCGCCGGAAGCATATAGCGTGGTCAACGAGATGGACAACGGCGCTCCTGTTGCGCTTTTGGAGCGCATTCAAACGGCGTTGGATGCGCGCGATGCGACGTTGTGGACGGCCGGTGCCGATGGGTTGCAATTCGGCCTCTACCGCACGATGCTTCAAGAAAAATCGTCAGCTTATCCCAGGTGGATGCGCACCCGCGCATGGCGGCGCAAAGAATTGCAGACGGCGTTGGGCGGGTGGGTTGACGGGCAGCGCACGGTTCAGCCGATTGTCGTTGCGCGAGGTGAGACTTTTCCATCTTGGACGGCGTTGTGGGGCTACGTCGAGCCGCAGCCACAGGTTTATGCTCAGCTTGCGGCATGGACACAAATGCTGATCGATGGGCTGCAAAGCCGGCTGATGCTTTCCGAAGCCGATTCGGCGATCTTGACCGAATGGCAAAGCTGGCTGACCATCTTGCAAGACATTGCCCGGCGTGAGTTGACCGGCCAGACGATCACCGACCTCGAATTGCAGCGGCTGACCGGCTACGGCACCGTAATAGCCGAGCTGACCGTGCATGCTTTGGCCGATCTGCCGGTCGAGACCCCCATTGTGGCCTCGTATAGCCTGGCCACGCAAACGGTGTTGGACCACGAGCCGGAACGATTTCGGGTTGCGGCGCTTGGCCGGGTTGACGAGCTTTATGTTGTGGTGGAACGCGGGCAGCAGCGTTTTTTGACCCGTGGCGGCGTTTACAGCTTGTACGAATTCGATTGGGCCGATCGGTCGCCGCCGGACGACTTGCTTTGGGCCAGATTGCTTGCCGGACAACCGCCGTCGCGTCCGGCTTGGCTGGATGAAATCATCTTGCCGTGATCAGGAGGGATGTATGAAAGCCGTCGTACAGCGTGTTGCGCAGGCCTCGGTTGCCGTCGACGGGCAAATTGTCGGCCAGATCGATCGGGGAGTGGTAGTCTTGCTCGGCGTGACCCACGGCGATGGCGAAGCCCAGGCCGAATGGCTGGCGCAAAAAATTGCCCATCTGCGCATCTTTGAAGACGATCAGGGCAAGATGAATCGCTCGCTGCTCGATGTAGGCGGTGGGGCTTTGGTGGTCTCTCAGTTCACCCTCTACGGCGACTGCCGCAAGGGCAACCGTCCCAGCTTTACCGACGCCGCCGACCCGTCGCTGGCCGATCCGCTGTATCGACGTTTTGCAGAGCTGCTGGCCCAGGCCGGCGTTTCACCGGTGCAAACCGGCGTTTTCGGCGCACACATGCGGGTAGAAATCCACAATGACGGGCCGGTAACTTTGATTTTGGAAAGATAAGGTAATTGTTTGCTCTACACAGGTCGGAAAACCAGACCTGCGTCATATTGCCGGAGGAAAGGGTTCAGCCGATTGTGGCCTGCCTGAAGCCTCGACTCCGGACAGGTTCGGAGAAAACCAACCTGTGGAAAAAATGATCTGTTTGGGAGTAGAAAGATGAACGCAAAAAACACTCGTTTACTTGCTTTGGTGGTGGTGATGATGGCCGTCACCGCCACGTTGACCCTGGTTGTCCATGTGCCGGTGCCGCGTACCGGCGGGTACATTCATCTCGGCGACATGGCAGCCAACCTGGCCGCGTTGGCCTTTGGCCCGTGGCTCGGCGGGCTGATTGCCGGCGGTGGAATGGCGATCGCCGATTTGATCGGCTTTCCGGCTTTTGCCCCCGGCACCCTGATCATCCATGGCTTGCAGGGGTTTGTGGTCGGTTACCTGGGCCGCCATGCCAAAGCGTGGCAGATGTTCGTCGCAGCCCTGGCCGGTGGAGCGGTGGTTGTGGTCGGCTATTTCCTGTACGAATGGCTGGTCATGCAAATGGGTATCGCCGTGGCCCTTTCCGAAGTTCCTATGAACATCATCCAGGTGACCGGCGGCCTGGTCGGTGTGCCGCTCTACATGCTGGTGGTGCAGGCCTACCCACCGATCCGTCGTTGGGCAGAAAAAAGTTGATCGACCCTCGATGAGTGCCATTCAAGTCGAAAACTTGCACGTCGCCTACCCGGCGCCGTTGCCCCACCTTTCACAGATCGATGCCCTCAAGGGCATCGATTTGTGTGTTCAAGCGGGCGAATGCGTGGCCCTCCTGGGCGCTGTCGGGGCGGGCAAAACCACGCTCTGCCTGGCTTTGAGCGGGGCCATTCCGCAGGCCGTCGATTGCACCATGAAAGGGCGGGTGACCGTCGGCGGACAAGATACGCGCGCAACGCCGATGGCCGAATTGGCCCTCACCGTTGGCCTGGTGCCCGAAAACGCCGCTGCATACCTGTTTACGGCTACCGTCGCCGACGAAGTGGCCTTTGGCCTTGAATCGTTGGGACTGGATGCCGACGAGATCGAACGGCGGGTCGCGGAAACGTTGACCGATCTGGGCCTTGATGGGCTGGACAACCGCGCGCCCCAAACCCTTTCCGGCGGGGAGCAAAAACGGTTGGCTATGGCATGTGCCATGGCGATGCGCCCGGCCATCCTGCTTCTCGACGAGCCAACTGCCGGCCTCGACCCGCGTGGACGCCGCCAGATCATGGCCATCATCAACCGCCTGCGCCGCGAATATGGGATGACGGTGCTGATGGCCTCACAGGACATCGAGGCGGTTGTTCAATTGGCCGACCGGGCCGTGATGTTACATGACGGGTGTGTGGCCTTTGACGGCCCGCTCGGCGCATTGCTGGCGCAGCCATCCATCCTGCTCAAGCGTGGGTTGGACATCCCGCAACTCGCCGAATTGGCCACCGAACTGAGCCGGCACAGTGGGCAGACGTTTACTTTTTATCGGCCGGACGAAGCAGCGCGGGCATTGGCCGGGCACGCTGAGCGTCCGGCCGATGTGGCTGCTCCACCGCCGTCGGATGATTCAAGAACACCGTTAATTGTGTTAGATAATGTCACTTATTGTTACCCTGAGGCAACGCGCCCGGCACTGTGCGGAATCAACTTTCAAATCGCGCGCGGCGATTGGCTGGCCATAATCGGCATAAACGGTTCAGGCAAAAGCACGTTGATCCGTCACCTGAACGGCCTGCTCAAGCCGGGTAGCGGGACGGTGTGGGTAAACGGCATGGACACCAGGCAACATTCGGTTGGCCAACTGGCACGGGTGGTGAGCTATTTGCCGCAAAACCCCGATCGCCAGATCTTTGCCGCACGGGTGTATGATGAAGTTGCCTACGGGCCTCGTCAACTCGGCCTGCGGGGGACCGAATTAGATGAGCGTGTCCACACCGCCCTGGCCATGCTCGATCTGATCGCCTACGCCGAACATCCACCGGCGGTGTTGAGCTATGCCCTACGTCGGCGGGTGGTGCTGGCGGCAACGCTGGCTATGGCCTCACCCGTGTTGGCCCTCGACGAACCCGATGTCGGCCTGGATCGGTGGTTGAGCGAACAGATGATGGACTTGATCGCCCAACGGCACCGTCAGGGAACGACGGTGGTGATGATCACCCACGATTTGCGCATGGTTGCGCGGTATGCTCAGCGGGTGATTGTGATGTACGAAGGGCAATTGGTCGCCCAGGGAACGCCGGCCACAATACTTGCCGATGTGGATATGCTGCATCGCGTCGACCTGGACGAATTGCCGGTCACCGCACTGGCCCGCCGGCTCGGCCTGAGTGCGCCACTGCCGGTGAGCGTGGCCGATCTGGCCGCTCGCCTTGTCGGCATAGGGACGGAGGGGGGAGATGGATAGCCTGTTGTACGTGCCGGGGCGCGGCATCCTCTACCGCCTTGATCCACGAACCAAATTGCTCTGGGTGCTCAGCGTGTCGATCTATGCCTTGATCGAACAATCGACGGCAGTGCTGCTGCTGATTTTACTCGCTTTACACCTGCTGATCTGGCCAACCCCGACCGTCCGCGCCCGGTTCGGTTCGCTCTACCGAACACTGGCTCCCCTGCTGAGCCTTTTGTTGGTGCTGGGTTGTCTGCGCTGGCAGGCTGCCGACGCCCTGATCGCTGTTGGGCCGGTGGGGGTGACGCTGCCGGCCATCTGGCGAGCATTGGGCCTGGCGGCACGTATTGCCGCGTTGACGCTCACGCTCTCGCTCTTTTTGTGGAGCACCACGCCGGGCGATGCCATCGCCGGATTGACCCGTTTGGGCATTCCGTTCACCTTGAGCCTGGCCGCCGTGATGGCCATGCAACAAATCGTCATCTTTAAGATGCTGTTTGTTCAAATTCTGGAGGCCCAGCAAAGTCGCGGGCTGGTGATCGATCGGCGTAACCCGCTGCGGGTTGCACGGGCCTATATTCCGGTGATCGTGCCTTTGCTGATTAACGCCTTTCGTCAGGCCGACGAACTGGCCCTGGCCTTGCAAATGCGCGGCCTGGGCGCACGACGGACGCGCTCAAGCCGACGGCGGCTGCACATGACCGCGCGTGACTGGCTGTTCATCAGCGCGACCGGGGCGGTTTTGTGCCTGTTGGCGTGTTCTTGACAGAACTTGGGGCCTGTGATATAAACGCTTCAGTATTGCTTTTCGATCTCGCCAACGACGCCGGGATCACATTATCAAGATAAGGGAGGAGTTTTATGCCAGCACCACATCCAAATAAAACAATCGGTGTTCTGGTTGGCGGCGGCCCGGCGCCCGGTTTGAACAGTGTCATTCATGCCGTCACCATCGAGGCGATCAACACCGGCTTTCAAGTTTACGGCATTATGGAAGGCTTCAAGTACCTGGCGGCCGGGGAAGGAGAAGGCAACATCATTCCTTTGAGCATCCGCGATGTAAGTCGCATTCACCTCAAGGGCGGAAGCATTCTCAAGACCTCGCGTGTGAACCCGACGCGCGATCCCAAGCAATTGCGCAATTGTGTGGAAACGTTGCAGCGATTCGGCATCTCGCACCTGGTGACCATCGGCGGGGATGACACGGCCTATTCGGCATACCGGGTGGCTCGCTTTGCCCAGGAAGAGATGGGCCTGGATATTCGTTCGGTACACGTGCCCAAAACCATCGACAATGACCTGCCATTGCCTGAAGGAATCCCCACCTTTGGCTTTGAAACGGCCCGCGAAGTGGGCACGCAAATTGTGCGCAACATTATGGAAGACGCGCTCACCACCCAACGCTGGTACATCATCGTCGCAATGGGACGCAAGGCCGGGCATTTGGCCCTGGGCATCGGCAAGAGCGCAGGCACAACGCTGACCATCATCCCCGAAGAGTTTGCTCAGAAACCGATCCGAATGCAAGAACTCGCCGACATCATTGTCGGCTCGATCGTCAAACGTCTGTCGATGAATCTGCCGTATGGGGTTGCCATTGTCGCCGAAGGGATGATGGAAATCATCGACCCCAAAGATTTTGAGTTTATCGACATGATCGAGCGGGATGAACATGGCCATCCTCGTCTGGCCGAAGTCAACTCGGCGGCGATCATCAAGAACGAGGTGCGCAAGGTGCTCAAAGAGCTTGGCATCAAGATGACCATTGTCGACAAAGAGTTGGGCTATGAATTGCGCTGCGCCGATCCATGCGCTTATGACATCGACTATACCCGTAGTCTTGGCGAAGCCGCGGTGACCTTTTTGCGGGAGGGAGGCAGCAATGCCATGATCACCATCCAGCAAAACGAAGCCAAACCGATCCCGTACACCGAGTTGATGGATCCTCAAAGTGGACGCACCGAAGTGCGTATGGTCAACGTCAATTCATTTACCTACCGCTCGGCGCGCAAGTTTATGATCCGCCTCGAAGAAAACGATTTTCAAGACCCAGAGCGGCTTTCCAGCATCGGACGGCATATCGGCATTTCGACCCAAGAGTTTGTGCAACGTTTCGGTTATCTGGGTGGTGTTGCGCCACGGCCTTTCTGAACCTGTTTTTCCTGTGCCGACGGGAACCGTCGGCACATTTTTTTCAACAAAACCCTAAAGGTCTGATAGACCTTTAGGGTTTTGCCCAAGGTGGATGAAATGCGTGTGTTCATGATCACCGACATGGAAGGGGTAGCCGGGATTGTATCGTTTACCGACCAATCCTATCCCGACGGCCGCTATTACGAGGCCGGCAAGCGTCTGGTCACAGCCGAAGTCAACGCGGCGGTAGAAGGGGTGTTGAGCGTCGGCGTGGAGGATGTGCTGGTTTGGGATGCCCATGGCGCAGGGGCAATCCTCTTTGAAGAACTACATCCGGCCGCCCGACTGCTGCACGGACGGCCGCTGTCGCTGCGACATGCATTGCGCCAGGTGGTGGCCGAATGCGATGTGGCCGTGATGATCGGCCAGCATGCGATGGCCGGCACCGTCGACGGCAATCAAAATCACACCCAAAGCAGCCAAACGATCGAGTGTTATCGGCTGAACGGCCGGCCGATCGGCGAAATTGCACAATTTGCGCTGTATTGCGGTGCACTGGGCAAACCGTTGATCTTTGTCAGCGGCGATCAGGCCGCATGCCGCGAGGCCGAAGAATTGCTGCCGGGCATCCAAACGGTGGCCGTCAAGCAAGGGCTGGGGCGCGGAGCCGCGATTTCTCTTTCGGCGGTCGAAGCGCGGCGACGAATCCGGGCGGGAATTGCCCGTGCGGTTGAACGACAACGTTACGAGCCGATACCCCCGCTGGTTTGGCCGGGCCCCTATGTGCTGGAAAAGCGCTTCTTTTTCACCCATTTGGCCGACATGGCCGCCGATGAGCCGGGCGTCGAACGGGTAGACGGCCAGACGGTGCGCTTGCGCAGCGACGACATCCTCTCTCTGATTTATCGCTGATATGCCGGCTTTCCTGGCAAATCGCAATCCAGGTCGTGGCCGGTCTCCGACCGGGGCACCCACACCGGGCGCGATCTGGAGACCGGCCTGAGCCAGGAGACTGCCCTGAATTGGGGGCTGAGCAGCTACGCCGGAGTGACCCAAAACCAAAATGGAGCTTGACAATTTTTTCAGTTATGGTATAATCATATAGTTATTCTACCCAATATAGGTGGCTTATCACCATCAACATTCACCAGAGCGATGCGTAAAAGTAAACAATTTGCTTTTCCTCGCTCTTTTTGTGCGATAGCAACCGATTATGGCATTTGTCCTGCGCATACTTGAATCCTATGCAGGTTTGTGCAAAACCTGCGCATCCGATACATCGGACAATGCTGTCTATTGGCACCTGGCATTCAATCAAGCCGATTGGATAGGTGTCCAAGATTCCTCTATCCAACTACTCGAGCACTCATCAATGCCCTCTGCGATGTATTGAACTGCTTTTTTTCAGGAGGCTAGTTTGGAAACCAAAGATTTTCGAGCGCTGCGTATCAGCCTTGCTTCTCCGGAGCAAATTCACTCCTGGTCGTATGGCGAAGTAACCAAACCGGAGACGATCAACTATCGCCGGCTGCGACCGGAAAAGGATGGTTTGTTCTGCGAAGCCATTTTTGGTCCGACCAAGGATTGGCAATGTTACTGTGGCAAGTATAAAAATGTCCGTTACAAGGGCGTGGTCTGTGAAAAATGCGGTGTTGAAGTCACCCGTTCGGCCGTTCGCCGCGAACGGATGGGACACATCGACCTGGTCGCGCCGGTTGCGCACATCTGGTACACGCGCCGTGTGCCCAGCTACCTGGGCGTATTGCTCGATGTCACCCGTCGTAACCTGGAACGTGTGCTGTATTTTGCCCAATACGTGATCACCAGCGTTGACGAGGAAGCGCGTCAACGCGCCC
>Ga0129299_1000690_pt1 | contig 22017 bp, 17 predicted proteins | sample ConPoolayeCmetaG_FD_94477 | JGI IMG/M metagenome (GOLD analysis project Ga0129299, IMG submission 94477) | Hot spring microbial mat communities from California, USA to study Microbial Dark Matter (Phase II) - Cone Pool mat layer C metaG ...
GCAAAATCAATACAGCAAAAGCATCCTGTATCTTTCATTAATCTTAAAATTTCATCTATGTCGCCAAAAACATTTATTTTCCCGGTTGTCTCAGGAGCAAGCTCAATTTTCCATTTGTGTTTTGTAATTTCTTGTTGCATTATTTCTACTTGTTTCTTGATGTTCCCATAAGTTTCTTTCTTTTCCATTTTGCCGTAAAATCCGGGATGGAAGACAACCAAATAAGCGCCAAGAATATCCCCAATCTCGCAGCATTTTAATATTCTCTCCCTGCTTTCAATAACTTTTTTCTTGTCTTTGCTATTAAGGTTTATCCAGTAAGGAGCGTGAATGCTTAATTTGATGCCAAGCTCTTTTGCTGCCTGCCCGATTATTTTTGCGTCAGTCTCTCTCATCCAGATTTGGTATGTAAATGGAATCTCGCACGCTGTAATTCCAAGTTTGCTGTATTCTTTCAACATAGAAACCGCCTCTTCTCTTCCGCCGCAACCAGCTGGCCCAAATCTTATCATTTTCATACTAAGGATTATGCGTTTTTATAAGTTGCTTTTTTTCCAAGAATTGGTTTAATAAAAAACTGTCAAATAACCTTCTTTAATTCTTCATCTATCTTGCCAATATTCGCAAGAATGTAATTATGCACCTTTTGTATAATCAATTCCTGCATTTCTTCCTTCAAAATGCCATGGCAGTTTTTCAAATTAGTTTTTGGGTCTTTTATTGAGCCAATTTCAGCATAGCATATCATCCCCTTGCCCTCAAGATTTTTAATCTCTACATTGCCTTCTTTCGCCACCAGCATCTTTACATTAACAGCGCATTTCCCCGCTTGTTTCCCAAGAATTTGATATTCCCAGATAGAATCCTTCGCTTCTTTTACATAACTTGCCTTGCCGCATTTTTCCAAATAACTGTTAAAACAGCTTTCGTCTTTGCATTGTTTATTGTAAAATACCAGGAATAAAAGCAATGCTGCAAGCAACAAGATTAGGACTATTTCAACACCTCTTTTCCAGTCTTTCATTCTAAATTTAAGACAGCCTAGTTTTTAAATATTTACCGAATCAAATGCTGATAAGTTTTACTCTTCCTTCTTTCGCAATTGCAAAATTCTTCGCAGCAATATTTTTGACAGATATTTCTTCTGCAGCTTTCATTATCAATACTGTAGCAGAACCGTCAATTACAATGGAATGAACCCTGTTTCTGAGCTTTTTCAACAAAGGAACCAAAGCCGAGACGCTTGTTTTTTTAATTGGCTCTAAATTGTAATCAAGGAGCACTGCTTTCTTCGTGCCGGAAATCTCGTTTGCTATCTCTCCGATTTTCTTTTTCAACTCTTCTTCATTTACCTCTTTAATTTTTCCAATTTCTTCTCCGCTTTCATTCGGGTTTGAATCGGTTCCAGTTTTTTCTTCTTCTGGCTCTGCCCTGAATTTTTCTCTTGTCGGTTTTTTCTCGTCCGTTTTCTTTAAGCCAAGAAACTCCTTGGGAGTGTATCTTTTTCTTAACGAAGCCAAAGTCTCTTTTTGTGACAGCTCTTCAACTTCTTTTCCATCTGGAGCGCTTACTATTGCTTCAACTTTTGCATTCTCGCATACATTTTTTGCTATTAACCTCCCGCCTCTGTCTCCGTCAACAAACAAAATTATTCTTTTCTCCTTGCTTAGCTCTCTAATGCTTTCGGGCAGCTTGGTTCCGTTCATCGCAATTACATTTTTTACGCCATTTTTTAAAAGATTAATAACATCGGCCCTTCCTTCAACTACAATGATTTCTTCTCCAGAAATATCCCCTGCTGGCAATTTTTCCGAGCCATACTCGGTTAATTTTGCAGCTCTTGAATCTTGTTTTAATTTTTCTTCCATTTCTCGCGATTCTGGTTCCGATTCCTGCATCTGCATTAAAAGTTTTTTCGCTCTTTCAAGAATGTATTCTCGTTTGTTCCCTCTGACATCCTCTATTCTTTCAACTTCTATTTTTGCGTCACTTGGCCCGATTCTTTCAATTGTTTCAATCGCGGCTCCTATTAGGGTTGTTTCTGTTTTGTCAAGTGCAGAAGGTATTTGTATATTTCCGTAAGTCTTTCCAAGTTTCGTTTCTGTTTGTACTTCTATTCTCCCGATTTTTCCTTCTTTTTGCAATTCACGAAGTTCTAAATCCCCGCCTAGTAACCCCTCTGTCTGTCCGAATAAAGCGCCGATAACATCGGGTTTTTCAATAACTCCTTCAGCTTGGAATTTTGCATGAATCACATACTTTATTGATACCGGGCTAATTTTAGCCATTTTTTGTTTGCCTCCTAAATCATACGATTGTTTAATTCTTATTTCGCACAATCCTTGCAATCTGATGCGAAAACCTCAGTTTTCAAGTTTTGTGATAGAAAGATATTTTAGATACTGCTCCTCTTATTTGCAATTTTACAACCTTATAATACTCAGCCAATGCTGAAATGAATGTAAGGTGGATTGTAATGCAATTTATTTGTGATACTCTATTTTAATACGCAATATCTTTCTATAAACCTATATCTTAAAGATTGTTTATAAATGTTTCTGAGTCAAATAAAATTCGTATTACAAACACAACTTAAATAAAAAAATAAAAAAAAGAATCAAGAAATTTTATTTCTGTTTTGGTGTCAATTCAATGCAGATTCCTGCTGCTACTGTAGCTCCGGCATCTCTTATCGCAAATCTTGCCATATGAGGGTTTGTTTTCTGCGTCTCTAAAACAAGATTGCCCATTGGTTTTATCCTGACTCTTGCTACGTCTCCATTCTTTAAGAAATCAGGGTTTTTCTGAGCAACCTGCCCTGTTCTAGGATCAAGTTTTTCTATTAATTCTACAAACTGGCAAGGTACTTGAGATGTATGCACATGGAATACTGGAGTGTATCCTTTTGCAATAACCGTTGGATGGTTAATGACTGCAATTTGTGCGATAAACTCTCCTACTACTGACGGAGGGTTTGCAGCATCGCATATGACATCTCCTCTTGCAACATCCTTTTTGCCGACGCCTCTAATGTTAATTCCTACATTGTCTCCTGCTATTGCCTCTTGCATTGACTCGTGGTGCATCTCTATCGTCTTGATTTCTCCTTCAATGCCTCTTCCAGAACGCGCAGGCAAAATGATTACTTTCTGTCCTACTTTCATCACTCCTGTTTCAATTTTGCCTACAGGAACAGCTCCTATTCCTGTAATTTCGTACACATCTTGCAAAGGCATTCTCAAAGGCAGGTTTGTTGGTTTTTGTGGCTCTGCAAATAAATCCAATTGCTCTAAAATAGTTGGCCCTTTGTACCAAGGCATATTTGTAGATTTTTTTGCCACATTGTCGCCTTTAAATCCAGAAGCTGCTATAAATGTTATTTTCTCCGGATTTATGCCAACAACCTTCAAAACAGCAGAGATATCGTCTTTCACTTTTTTGAACTTCGCTTCGTCATAATTTACAGTGTCCATTTGGTTGACAATCACTGCAACTTGGTCAACCCCCATTGTTCTCAATAGCCACAAGTGCTCTTTTGTTTGAGGCATGACTCCGTGCTGTACTGCTACAACAAGGAAAGCGGCGTCTGCTTGGCTTGCACCTGTAATCATGTTTTTGACAAAGTCCTTGTGTCCAGGCGCGTCAATTATTGTTACTTGGTACTTTTGTGTTACAAGTTTTTTGTATGCTAAGTCAATTGTGACTCCTCTTTCCCTTTCTTCTTTGAATCTGTCCATTACAAATGCAAATTCAAAGCCGACTTTTCCATGTTTCTGGGCTTCTTCTCTAAGTTTCTGCAATTCTTGTTCTGGCACCATTCCAGAATCATACATAAGTCGTCCTATGGTTGTAGATTTTCCGTGGTCTACATGCCCAACAAAGACAACATTCAAATTTGGTTTTTGTGCTGCCATTTTTAGCAAATAAATTTTAGATTAGTATCGTAAAAAACACCTGCTTTAAAAAGCTTTTGGTAAAATTGCTCTTTGCTCTTTCCCGAAAAATTTGGGCAATACGCAGAAAAAGGCTGTTTCATGCCACGAAGGCTTTTTCGGTTTTGTTTATCTCCTCGTTTCAAAGTAAGTCCAAATTTTCAAGTATCCAAAAAAGTCAAGCCCAATTACTGCCGTGAGAGCTATTACAACAGGAGGTTTCGCGCAAATTCTACCCAAAGGAAGTTTATAATTTCTGCTCCTTCTTCAATTAAATTCCCAGAATTTATCAGGATTTATTGCGTGTCTGCAAGCCCTTTTCTGTCTCTTATCTTCCTGATTATGGTTGTTTGCTGGTCGCTCGGAGCTTTTTCAAACATTTGATCCACTAAGCTCGCGACTCCGCGCCCTTCTGTCGCGCTTCTTAAATCCGAGCTCCATCCAATCATTTCCGCTACTGGAATTTTTGCCTTTATTGTAGTGCCAGCTAATTCTTGCCTTACATCAAGAAGCTGTCCTCTCTTGCTTGCGATTAATCCTGTTAGCGCGGCCATAAACTCATTAGGAGCTTCTATGAGATAAATCTGAACTGGTTCAAACATGCACGCAGAAGCGTTTCTCATTGCAGTATGTATGGCATCTCTGACAGCAGGATAAACTTGCGCAGGCCCTCTGTGGATGGCGTCTTCATGAAGCTTTGTATCAACTAAAGACACTTTCAATTTCATGCAAGGTTCTCTTGCCAAAGGCCCTTGGTCGCATACTTGTTCAAACGCATCCAAAATTAATTCAATAACCTCAATCATATGAACCTCTCCCCTTGTCCTGTCCTCAAATACATTTCCTTTGTAAATATCCCGATATTGCCTTATCTCTTCATTGCTTACTCCTAGTTCTCTAAGCTTGTTGAATAATTTCTCGTCTTTTTTCTTTATTCTTCCTTCGCTTATCTCCCCATTCTTAATTGCCTCGTAAACCGCATCTTCAAGGGGCTCCACTTTTATATAAAAAACATTGTGCTTGTTCGGGCTTTTTCCTTCTGCAACAGGGGACTCTTTCAAAACCGTTTCTCTATAAACAACAATCGGGCTTGATGTCTTAACATCAACGCCTTTTTCTGTTTTAATCCTGTTCTCAATTATTTCAAGATGAAGCTCGCCCATTCCAGAAATAAGATTTTCTCCTGTCTCTTCATTAATCTCAACTTTTATGCTCGGGTCTTCTTTCGCGACTTTTCTTAACACTTCTATCAGTTTAGGCAAATCAACAGGCTTTGTGACTTCTATTGCCTTTGTGATAACCGGCTCAAAAATATGCTTAAGCTCTTCAAAAGGAGTTTCTGGTTCAAGTGTTACAGTTTCGCCCGCTTCTCCTGTTACTCCGGATATTGCAAGAACATTCCCGGATTCTATATCCTCGACAGATTCCGGCTTTATTCCATTATAAATTAAAACTTGCTGTATTCTTTGTTTTTGCTTGGCAAGATTAAGGTAAACTTCTTGTCCTGGAATCAACTTTCCTGAGAATAGTCTTCCTGCAGAAATCTCTTTTCCGGAGCGAGGGTCTATCACTACTCTTGTTATGACAAATGCGGGCTTTCCATTCGGATTGCAATTCATAAGGTCTTTTCCAAACTCGCTTTCAATATCCCCTTTCCATATTTTTGGAATCCTGTATTTCTGCGCTTCAAGAGGGTTTGGCAGGTGTTTAACTACCATGTCAAGAAGCACCTCGTAAAGTGGCGCGTTTTTCCATGTCCATTCCTTTCTTTGTTCTTCAGTCATGTTATACAGCTGGGATATGTCCTTAAATGTAATCCCTTTTTTCTTCATAAACGGAACAGACAACGCCCAATTGTCTCTGGCGGAACCAAAAGCAACACTTCCCTCAGCAACATTTACTTTCCATTTTTGTTTGTATTCCGGCTCAGCGATTTTTTCAATTAAATCATTAAACGAATTTACAATTTTTATAAATCTGTCTTGCATCTGTTCGCCAGTAAGCTTCAACTCTTTAATCATCCTATCAACTTTGTTTATGAAAAGCACGGGTTTTACTCTTTCTCTTAATGCCTGCTTGATTACAGTTTCTGTTTGAGGCATAATTCCCTCAACAGCACACACTAAAACGATAGTTCCGTCAATTGCTCTCATCGCCCTTGTCACATTTCCTGAGAAATCAACATGCCCGGGAGTATCTATAAGGTTAATTAAATACTCCTTGTTATTAAACTCATGAACCATGCTTACATTCGCAGCATCAACAGTCAGCAATCTCTCTTGCTCGTCAGCATGCTGCCAAGTCAGCATTCCTTCTTCTAAACTGCCGGCATACTTTGCAGCCATAAAACCGCTTGCTGCCAGCAGATTGTCAGTCAATGCCGTCTTGCCGTGATGAATATGCGCGCTTGTGCAAATATTCCTGATTTGCTCTCGGAACTTGCTTATCCTTTTTATTCTTTCAAGTTGCGTTTCTTTTTCAACCACTTTATGCTCCTTCCTCTGAAAACGAGAATAGAATATTGTGTTAAAAATGCTTTTTAAAACTTGCTCTTCGCAAAAAATTTTTATGTTGCTTTTAGCGTCTTAACTATTTCTTGAGTTTCAATCGCAATCATTCTTTCTTCATCTGCAGGAATTACCAAAACAGCAATTTTTGAATTTTTTGCACTTATTATTCCTTCCTTGCCATTCATCATTCTATTTTTCTTTTTGTCAATTTCAATATCAAGGCAAGTAATTTCTGATGCACAATCTCTGACAAAATCATTATTCTCTCCAATTCCCCCTGTAAAAATTATTGCATTCACTTTTCCTAACGCCGCAGCGTAAGCCCCAATATATTTTTTCACTCTATAACAAAACATATCAAGAGCAAGTTTGCATCTAAAATTGCCTTTCCTCGCGCATTTCAATACATTTCTAAAATCTTTTTCAACTCCAGAAATTCCAAGCAACCCGCTTTTCTTATTAAGAATTTCATCAAGCTGATTTAAACTTATTTTTAACTTTTTTTGCAGATATACTAAAATTCCGGGGTCTATATCTCCCGGGCGGGTGCCCATAATTAATCCTTCTAATGGCGTGAATCCCATGCTTGTATCAATCACTTTTCCGTTTTTAACAGCAGCGATGCTGCATCCTGCTCCGAGATGGCAACTTATCAGATTTAAATCGTTAAACTTTTTGCCAAGAATTTCTGCTGCGCGGTGTGCGGCATATTTGTGCGAAGTCCCGTGAAATCCGTATCGTCTTATTCCAAATTTTTCATAATATTTGTAAGGTAGCGCATAAATACATGCAATTTTTGGCATTGTTTGATGAAATGCGGTATCAAAAACCGCAACATGCTTTGCATTTGGGAGGATTTTTCCCATCTCAATAATTCCACTTAAATTTGCAGGATTATGCAATGGCGCGAGTTCTGAAAATTTTTCAATGACATTTATTACTTTCTTGTCAATTAAGCAAGGTTTAGATATCGTTCCTCCATGCACGACTCTATGCCCTACTGCATCAATTTCCTCAATTCCTTTAATTTTTCCACTTCCCAGAATTTGTTTGATTGTTAAATCAATACCTTGTTTGTATGTCGTGATTTTGCTTTTCTTTTCTCCGATTTTCTCAATCAGCCCCTCTGCCAACTCTTTATCATTATCGTAAAGTTTATATTTTATCGAGCTGCTCCCGCAATTTAAAACAAGAATCTTCATAATGTTCGCATCCTCTTTTTCTCCAAGATTACAAAATCCAAGCAAGTTAAATAACTTTCTGTTCCTATATCTATCTGTAATGAGGCAAAAATTTGTCAATTCTCATTAAGCTTCTTTCTAGAATCCTTGTTTTGCTGTCGCTCTTTCTTAACTTATCAATTAATTCGCTGGGAACTACAAACGATGCGATATCTTTTTGTATGCTGTCATTTCAAATTCCAGCAACAACCAAATAATATTTCTCTCCGTTGCGGCAGTGTTTTGGATGAACCCCAAGAACTGTGATACCAATTGTTTTCAAATACTTCTCGCACATTTCTTCTTTATTATTCATCATTGCACTTTCTTTTTATCTCGCAGAATCAGCTTGTTTCTCGGATTCATTTCTCTTTATTATCGCGAAACTCTCATTGCTTTTTTCACTTGCAGCAACAATTTCTGTCGCGAGCCCTTCGGAAATGCTTACTTTCTTGTTGAATGCTTTGTCATATCCGCCATGCACAATGTTTCTTAAAGCGAGAGCAAGTCTCCTTAACGGAGAGATATCAACTGCTTGAGGGTATCTTGCTCCGCCGTATTCTATAGTTGTAACTTCGTCGCACGGAGCAGAATTTTCAATTGCTTTAACTAAAATCTGAATAGGATTTGTTTTTGTTTTCTCTTCTATCAGCTTTAATGCATCAAGCATAATTTTTGCGTTTTTCTCGTATTTTCCGGTTGCCCAAGATGTTTGTATTTTGTGTTTTTTTCCTCTATGTCCTGGAACGCCGAGATATCCAATCATTCTTTCAATTACATTGACTCTTGTTTTTCCAAACTGTTTTTTGTATCTTCCATGGCTTTTAAGAACGAGCTTTTCATTCAGATTAATGACATTTTTTAAGCCAACATCCCCAATTTTAATGTCCGAAACACTATACCTGTCGAAAATCTTGAAATCATATGGCTTCAAAATTTTCTCTTCTCTTTTTGCATTATTTTGGTTTGTTTTTTCTATTTTTTCCATGCTGTTTACCTTCTACCTTTTTCTATCTTGCCTTTCCATAAAAGATGCAATGGCTGGTCATTCACTTTTATTACTTGAAATCTAACACACGGAATATCGCCCTTTGCTCTTCCTTGAATTCCGCCGATTCTTTCTATCAATACTTCGTCATGCTCGTCTATAAACTTTTGAGCAAGATTCCCTGGAATAAATGCGATTACCGGCCTGCCATTTTTAATCAACTGGACTTTGCAGCACTTTCTCATTGCAGAACCCGGCTGTTTTGCTTCTCTTTGTACTTTCTCAAGAACAATTGCTTTTGCCTGGCTTTTGCCTTCCAACGGATCCGCTTTCGCGTAGAGATTAAGAGTTCTCCTTTTATAAGCATGGTCGCTCCATCTAAGTTTTTTCTTTCTTTTCATTAACTTTAATGCGTTGTATATTCCCATTTTAAACAGGTGTAAAATATTGTATCAAGGTTGATTTTTAAATCTTATGAAATCAAAACTAAGCAATCTTCAACTCTTTTCCAAAGTATTCTTCTATAATTTTTTGAAGCTCTTTGAATTTCTGCTTATCTCTGCCCATTAAAGCATTGTAATTCAATTTGCCTGCTTTTATAACGACTTCCTTCTCATTAATCTCTATGCCTTTTGGTTGCACTGGGGAAATTATGCCTATGACAAATTTTCCGAAATCAGAATCGCCCTCGGGCTTTTCAATTATTTTTATTTTTTTTCCTGTTATTTGTGAGAGCTCCTTAATATTTTTTCCTTGCTCGCCCACAGCGCGATAAACAAGCCCCTTTGGAACCGCGAAAAAAAGAATATTGTTATAGATGAAACAGCTGTCAGTTCTTACTTTCGTTATTTTCTCAAAAAGATTAAGATATCGTATTAATGTAAGGTTGAGCGTTTTTGTTTTCATCATTCTTTTGATTTTGTGTCTAACTCCTCGGCTTTCCTTGTTTTTCCCTTTTCAGATTTTGTGAGAGGCCCTATCACTTTAACCAGCAAGCCCGGCAATCCGGTTCCTACTGGAACAGGCTGATTCAGCATTGTGTTCTCTATTACGCTGGCAAGTTCGTCTTTTATCCCGCTGATTGTCGCATTCACAAAATGCTTGATTGGAGTTTCAAAACTTGCTCTTGCCAAAACGCTTTTCTTTTCAGAAATCATGCCCATTCTAGTTGAGCCTTTTATGATGCCGCTCATTGTCATTGCGTCCGCGATTAACTTTACATATCTTTGGTCAATGCTCAACCCTTGTTGTTCAATTACCTTATTTATTTCGTCCATAATTGTTCTCCTTGCTGCTTCTATTCCAAGCACTTCAGCAATCTCGTATACATCATTTGAACGGGTTCTGTTTCTGTCAACCCCTTTTATTTTAAATATCTCTTTAAGATTTGAACCGTGTGCGAGTATAACATAATCTTTCTCTCTTTTTACAACAAGAATCTGCTTTATTCCTTTTACACCGGATACTGATGTTTCTTTCAATCTCTCTTTCAGTTTGTATAATGCCTTGAAATCAAGCTTCTGGTTTGAAATCACAATAGCATCATCTTTTAATTTTCCTTCATTCAAGTTTTCAGCCACTTTATTCGGAGTTAATTTGAACCTCTTTAATGCTTCTTTATCCAGCAAAATTTCAATTTTTTTGTTGGTAAAATCAACCTTTATCTCAGAAGAGACATCTTTTAGTTTAATCTCCCGGACTTTTTCTGCTATTGCCCTCGCATCTTCTTCATTGTTATGCTCTCTGTCAAGATATACTTCTGTCATAGGTGTTGAAGGAAGTTTTCTCGCATCAAATATTTCTATAAGCCTTGGCAAGCCGAGCGTAATCTGCATCTCTTGGACTCCTGCAAAGTGGAACACGCTGAGAGCCATCTGTGTTGACGGCTCGCCGAAAGATTGCGCTGTGACAATTCCAATTGCTTCGCCAGGTTGTAACTCTCCGTTTCTATGCAATTCAGAAACATCAATCCCATCGTCTCCGAATTTAAACTCTACAATATTCTCGCTTGCATCTCTTACTGTTTTGTCATAAGCAACCTTCAAATCTTGCAATGCATTCACAAGCCTTCTGTACAAATATCCTGATTTTGGAGTTCTCAACGCAGTGTCCATAAGAGAGTCTCTTCCAGTCATGCTTCCGAAAAAGAATTCATAAGGCTCTAATCCATCCAAATAGCTCGAACTAATGAATCCTCTTGCTTTCGGAGACAAATCTCCTGGTTTAAAAAACGACAGAGTTCTTCCATTATACCCAATACTAATTCTTTTGCTCCATAATGCTTGTTGCCCTACAGAACACGCAATTTGCGTGATATTAAGGATGTTACCGTTTGCTCCGGACGCCATCATTGAATTTACAGGATTCTCTGTCGGGAATTCGTTCTTTACAACCTGCCCTATTTTCGTTCTTATCTCGTTTAAAACATGAAGAATCTTGATTTCTCGCGAGTCCTCTTTTGATTGCCCAGGAATCATTTCAAGATTTCCATCAAAATAGCTCTTTATGAATGAATTTGACTTTTCTTCGGCTTCTTTAATTATTTTTCTTGTTTCCTCTTTTACCTTTTCATTGACTTTAAAGTCGGACACGGAAATAGAGAATCCGTTTCTTGTCAAGAAATTCGTTCCAAGAATGAAGGTTTTCACAAGCATGTCCATTGCCGCCTCTCTGCCTAATTTTCCGTCGATTATTCCAACCAGCTGCCCATCTTCTACCCCAAGAACATTCTTGTCAAGCAGTCCTTTTTTTATTTCTCCTTCTGAGATTTCAAATTCTGATTTTGGTGTTTTTATCTTGCATGTTACTTTTGGAAAACAATTTGATAAAACTTCTTTTCCAGAAACTCTTTTCTTGTTTAATCTAGCCTCAATCCCTGCTTCATACAAAAGTTGCTCTGCTTCATTTCTATCCAGCTCAATTCCGCTTAATATGTAATTTCCTGTAAGCGAGTCAGCAATTAATCCGAATAAATTCGTGTTATTTCTCACTGACATTAAGTTCTGGGTAACTTCAAGAAGAACCCTTGCTTCTGCCCGGGCTTCCTCTGTCTGAGGAGAGTGAATGTTCATTTCATCCCCGTCAAAATCTGCGTTATACGGAGCAGCAACCCCCGGATGCAGTCTGAATGTTTTCCATGGAAGGACTTTTACGATATGTGCCATTAAGCTCGGCCTGTGAAGACTTGGATGTCTGTTGAATAGCACTATATCTCCGTCTTGCAAATGCCTTTCAACAATATAGCCCTGCTGAAGCTCGTCAATTATTTCTTGTTTCAATTCAGGAGTAATCTTCTTTCTTTTCCCGTCGGGCCTTATGATATAGTTTGCTCCCGGATACCCTTCAGACATAATGAGTTTTTTGAGTCTTTCAATATTCATAGAATTAACGCGTTCAGCCACAGTTAGTATTTTAGCGACTTCGAAAGGAACGCCTATCTCGTTAAATTTTAACCTTGGATCCGGGCTTATTACGCTTCTGCTGCTGTAATTTACTCTCTTGCCCGCGAGGTTATGTCTTATCCTTCCTTCTTTTCCTTTTATTCTTTCTGCGATTGTTTTAAGAACCTGCCCAGAACGATGTCTTGCAGGCGGAATTTTTGAGATTGTATTGTCAAAAAAAGTCGTGATATGATACTGGAGCAAATCCCACAAATCCTCAATTATCACCTCAGGCGAACCGGCATTCAAGTTTTCCCATAGCCTTTGGTTTGCCCTTATGATATCTGACAGTTTATGCGTCATGTCATCTTCACTTCTTTCTCCTGTTTCAAGTGTTATTGATGGCCGAACAGTAACAGGCGGAACAATCAGAAGTGTAATCAATGCCCACTCCGGCCTGAATGAGCTTGGATCAACCCCGACAAGCTTCAATTCTTCATCAGGAATTCTTTCAAGTATCTCTCTTATCTCGCTTGGAAAAATTCTTTTTTTGCCAAGATAGAATGTTGTTGGTTTTTCAAGTTTAATTTTTTCCTGCTCAGCGTTGCAATACGGGCATTTTTTCGCATTCTGGGATTTCTTTAGTCTTTGCGAAGGAGAGTATTTCTTAACTTCTGATTCTTTCAACATTAATTTTCCGCATTCTTTGCAGAAGCTTTTCAAAAACTTTTCAATTACAGAAACATAATGTATATGCAAAACTGGTCTTGCAAGTTCTATGCTTCCCGGATGCCCGAGGCACTCTTTTAGTGTTCCTCCGCATGTTCTGCATCTTACTCCGGGATCTATTGCTCCTAATCTTAAGTCCATTAAACCGCCATCAACAGGATATCCGTCAACATCGTACAATTCCGGCGTGACTACTTTTGCAGCTGAAATTTTCTTTATTATTTCGGGATTCAGCAATCCAAACGACAATCCTTTGACTTGTTTTCTTATTATGTCTATCATTTTACTCGTATTTGTTTTTCAAATCAAATTTAGTGTGAATATGCATTCCTTGAAGTTCTTCTAACAATAATTTGAATGCGTATGATACTTCAATTGGCTGAGCGTCTACTGAACCACAAACCGGGCATATTACTTTGTCTTTTATGTAATTTTTTATTGCTATGCTCCCGCATTTCTCGCAGATATGCACAACTACTTTGTCAGAGTCATACCTTTCTTTCAACAACAACGAGGCGCCGTGAGCAACAATCGCCTGTTGTTCCATTTCCCCTAATCTCAACGCTCCTCCTTTTGCTCTTCCTTCCACAGGCTGTCTCGTTAAAAGAGTAACTTTTCCAGAGCCTCTTGCGTGTATTTTATTGCTTGTCATATGCTTTAATTTAAGGTAGTACATATTTCCGATGTAAATCTTTGCTTGCATCATTTTTCCTGAAACAGGATCGTACATTGTTTCTTTTCCGTCGTAATTGAACCCAAGCTCGCTTAATTCCCGTTCTAAATCCTCAACTTTTACTTTTGAGAAAGCAGTTCCGTCTTTAATCTCGCCTTTTATAGCGCCAATTTTACCGCAAAGCAATTCTATTAAGTATCCGACTGACATTCTGCTCGGTATTCCGTGAGGATTGAAAATTAAATCCGGCTTGATGCCGCTTGCCGTAAATGGAACATCATTTTCAGGAACTATCAATCCTATAACTCCTTTTTGTCCGTGAGGGGCAGAGAACTTGTCTCCTAGCTCGGGATTCCTTAAATCCCGCGTTCTTACTTGTGCGATTTTGTTGCCTTCATTGTCTTCTGTAACGATAACTGCATCTATAATTCCTTTTTCTTCTTGTCTTATGATTGTGCTGTTTTCCTTGCGTGTTCTGATTGTAATCTCTCTTGCTTCTGATAAGAATTTTGGAGGGCTTGTTTTTCCTATCACAACCTCTCCTTCAATTAGTTTGGCTTCCGGGTAGACAATTCCGTCATCTTCAAGATATCTGTAACTCTCTTCTGTTCTATAGCCAGAAACATCTTTTTCAGGAATTCCCATTTCATCTTTTAATCCGCCCGCGTAATTTAATTCTACAGTTGTATACGGCCTGAAATATGTGCTTCTGCCAAAACCCCTGTCTATGCTTGCTCTGTTAAGAACAACTGCATCTTCCATATTGTATCCTTCATGAACCATTAATGCAACAATTATGTTCTGCCCCGCAGGATAGAACCCTAATGTATCATAAACAAAACTTCTTACAATCGGTTTTTGTGGATAATGCAGTATATGGACATCTGTATCAATTCTTACCGGGAAATTAGCAGCATACACTCCGAGAGCTTGTTTGAGAGTTTTGCTCCCCCTAAGAAGTCTTGGCGGATGGTCGTGATTTGAAAATGGCACGAGAGAGGTTATTATTCCAAGAGAAGCAATTCCATCAATTTCTAGATGAGTGTGTTCGGGAGTTAATTCTGATTCGTTTAATGCAACTAAAGCGTTATCTTCCTCGCCAGCATCAAGATACTCTATAACTCCTTTTTTAATCAAGTCGTCCCATGTAAGCTCGCCGTTTTTAATTCTCTCTATTTCATCCTCGCCAAGCTTGCTTATGCCGTTTTCAACAATAATTAAAGGCCTTAATACCCTTCCGCGCTCTGTTGAAATTAGAATGATTCCCAGTTCTTTGTCATACCTGATTCCTATCTCTTCTGGAAATTCGCAGTTCCTTCTTTTTGCTTTTACTGATTGAATGAAATTTTCGTCTTTTGCAGTTCCGATAAATCTTCCATTCAAAAAAACCTCAATGCTTCCTTCGTTTTCAGTCAGCCCGCACTTCTTTAACTCTTTAATAAACTCTTCAATGTTTATGCTTATTGTAGTTGATATTTTTGCTAATAGTGCAAGGTTTTTTCTTAATCCAATTTCTGTTCCCTCTGGAGTCTCTATTGGGCAGAACCTTCCATAATGTGTCGGATGAAGTGTTCTTGCCAAGAAATTTTCTTGCTCTCCGGGAAGAATACTTGACACTCTCTGCAACTGAGAGAAAATAGAGAGATAGTTTGTTTTGTCCATATTTTGCGTAACTCCTGTTCTCTCTCCAATCCAGCTTCCAGTAGCTATCGCACTCTCTACACGATGCGTAAATAAGGTAGATTTTGCTATGGACTTTATGCTGAAAATCTTTCTTCTTTTGATGGTTTTTGTAAGCGAGTATTTTATGTCTCTCACAAGCATGTTTAAATTAACTCTCAACAAGTCAGCAATCATATCTCCGCATAATTTTACGCGCTTATTTGCATAGTGGTCTTTGTCTGTTCTTATTCTCGGATTTGCTTTTGCAACAAAAAACTGTCTTATTAACTTGCATAAAGTAACCGCTTTTTCATACCGGCTTCCTTTGTCAGTCCCTATATGCGGCATGAGAAAACTGTCTATCCTCTGCTTTATCCTGTCTAAAACCTCTTTTTTAGTTCCTTGAAGTGCGGAGTCCTCTGCTATTTTCATTAGAGCATCTTCGCTGTTGTGCAGATTAGCAAACTCAAACACATTCACGATAAGAGTATCGGTTTCTTTTCCTATTTGTTTTGCGATATCCTCGTCTTTTGTCATCCCAAGCGCTTTTAAAAGAACTATCGCCGGAATATTTTTGAACCGGCTGAAACTAACTTCCAAAATGCCTTCGTTGTTTTCTGAAATTGAAACAGGAATCTTGTAAGCCCCTTTCTGACTGAATATCCTAAGCACTAATCTATTTTTTGAGATGTTAATAAATGGCTGGTTTGATGCCAAGTCTTCCATAAGAACCATAACTCTTTCATTTCCGTTTATGATAAAATATCCGCCAGGATCATTGGGGTCTATATAGTTCTTAATCAATTCTTCCCTTGACATTCCGCTTGTATTGCACAACTTGCTCTTAACCATTACAGGAACTCTGCCAATTTCCACTTCTTGGGTTTCTGTGTGATTTCCCTGCTTAATTGTAATCTCGGTAAAAATCGGGGCAGAATAAGTCAAACTTCTTAATCTTGCATCAGTTGGCGTTATAAGGCTTGTTGAACCATCTGCTTCAATCACATTCGGCTTGTCTATTCTTATTTTCCCGAGTTTCACTTCTATTTCTTCATTTTCTCCAGCATTTGCCTCATTTATTTCATCAACAATCTGCTGGATTCTTGACTCAATAAGGTTGTTAAAAGAAGTAATATTTGATTCTACAAGTGAGTGCTGTTCAAGATATTTTTTAATCAGGATATACTTGCCCTTTTTATCCATTTTAAACAACAACCCTAAAATACACATTTATCCCGTTGCCTTCTTTTCTTTCAATCTTAACCACATCGCCAACTTTGCAGCCGTCTGGCAACGCTGGATCGTCTAATCTGATTTTAGGCAATTGAGAAAGAGCGATGTTATATTTATTTAAAAGCTCTTGTACCTCGTCGGGTCTTAATTTTGTGTGTTTTGGTTGAAGTATGTGCATTTTAAATACCAGTAGGTACAACTTTATAACTCAATAATACTAACTGAATTAAAAATTGCTTTAAAAATCTTTCGGTTTTCCGTCTAAAATACGATATGTGCCTAAATTTAAATACCCCCAGCAAAAAGAATAATTATGAACTCCCTTTTAGATGAAATCAAACGCCTTAAGAACACAAGCATATCCGGTATCGTTAAATCAAGGCTGGATGAATTTGAGGAAGTAGGCAAATCAAACTCAGAAAAAATGTTCCAGGAGCTTTGTTTTTGCATTCTGACGGCAAATTTTAATGCCAAGAGGGCTATAAACATGCAGAAAAACATAGCCGAGAAGTTTCTCTCGCTTTCAGAGAGCGAGATGGCAACAGAATTAAAAAAACTCGGGCATAGATTTCCTAATACACGGGCAAAATACATAATTGAAGCCAGAAAATACCTTCCTGAGATTGATCGTCTTTCTTGCATGGAGGACAGGCAAGCAAGAGAGCATCTTGTCAAAAATGTGAAAGGGCTTGGCTATAAAGAAGCGAGCCACTTTTTAAGGAATATCGGAAGAAAGAATCTTGCAATAATAGACTTCCATATTTTAGACATTCTTGATAAAAACCGCCTGATTAAAAAACCTGAAAAAAGCATGACAAGAAAACTGTATTTTGAAATAGAGCACATTCTTGAGAATCTTGCTAAGAAAACCGGGCTTTCGCTTGCTGAACTTGATTTATATTTGTGGTTTCTCGAGACAGGCGAAATTTTAAAATAACTATCCTAAAACCTTTTTAAATACAGGTTTCCATAATCATGTATGGACTCTTTCAAAAAAATACTCACAATTATAATTATCGGGCTTCTTGTATTTAATGTCTTCTCTTTTTTTTATATGAGAAGCGTAAAAACTTTCAGTCCTGTAATACCCGAAATTCAAAACATCACAGAAATGCCAAGTTACGCCTCAGAATTGCAATTTTTTCCAAACATGCGTTTCAATCACAACAATTTGACTTTTTTAATAGAGGATAATTGCAACATGCTTGAGAAAGAAAAAATTGCTCTTGCATTTTCAAGGATAGAGCAGGAAAGCAACAATCTGCTGACTTTTCACAAAACACGCGAAAATCCAGACATACTTGTAATGTGTAATTCCTCTCAGATTATCAACCAGGCAAGCAAATTTTTTATAGCTGGCGAAGGCGGGCCGGAAAGAGCAATAAAATCCGGAGTTTTTTATGTTATAGAGAAAGGAACAATACTCCTTTACTCAACTTTTGGCGGAGAATGTGCGAATTATAATGTTGAGTTGCACGAACTGCTTCATGTATTAGGATTTACACATTCTGATAATCACCTAAGTGTTATGTATAACATTTCAAAATGCAACCAGGTTATTACAAGAGACATAATAGACGAGATTGTAAGGTTATACTCAATTCCGGCATATCCCGATGTATCAGTTGAAAACATCACGGCATTAAAGCACGGAACATACCTTGATTTTGAAGCTAATGTAAAGAATATTGGGCTTAACAAGGCGGAAAATATTATAATGGGGATTTCGTCAAAAGGACAAGAGATAGAGAGCTTTAATTTAGGAACTCTTGAATACGGAGAAGGAAAAATACTGGCTGTAGAAAATATAAAAATTCCAATCAGCTTGCTAACCCTAAAAGAATTGACTTTTTCACTTTCAATAGAATCTAGCGAGCTTGATTATGAAAACAACAATATCACTCTCGTGCTTAATCCGGATAGGCAGTAAAAATCAGTAAAACTTATCTTTATTGACGCAGAAAGAATTTGAGACACAGCCGATTTGCCAATATTTTTAAATTCAAATGCCTTTTGTATGCAATGGGCAAAAACGAGGAGATTGCAGAAATTTTTTATCATATAGCCGATGTTCTTGAAGACAAAGGAATTCCATGGAAACCAAATGCTTACAGGCGCGTGGCTCGTTCCCTTGAAAATCTGAAAGAGGATGTTGAAAAAATCTACCGAGCAAAAGGGATAAAGGGAATAAAAGAAATTCAGGGTGTCGGCGAAGGGCTCGCAAAAAAGATTGTTCAATATATTGAAACAGGAAAAATTAATGAATGGGAGCAATTGAAAAAATCACTCCCAAAAGGATTTTACAAGCTTCTTGAAGTTCCAGGGCTTGGAATTAAAAGAGCAAAACTACTTTACGAACAAGTTGGGATTAAAAGCATCGAGCAGTTAGAGCGGGCTGCCAGCGAACGCAAACTGCTTGGCTTGCCTGGTTTTAGGGAAAAGGCAGAGAAGAATATTCTTGAAGGAATCAAACTTTTGAAAAAACAGAAAGGTAGAATTCCATACAACACAGCAGTAAAAATCGCAGATAAAATTGTCAACGCCATTAAAAGACTGCCATTTGTAGATGATGCGGTTGCAGCAGGTTCTGTCAGAAGAAGAAAGCCGACAATAGGCGACTTGGATATAATCATCAAGACAGAGCATCCCGAAAAAGTAATTCAGGAGTTTATAAAAATGCCTTTTATTTCAAAAATAATCGCAGTAGGTTCTGAAAAAGCAACAATAATCACCAAAGAAAATATACAGGTAGATATCCGTGTTTTCACTAAAGACGAGTTTGGCGCAGGATTATTGTATTTTACAGGAGACAAAGAACATAACATTTGGCTCAGAAAAATCGCAATAAAGAAAGGGCTCAAATTGAATGAATACGGCTTGTTCCGAGGAAAGAAAAGAATCGCTGGAAAAACTGAAGAAGAAATATACAATATTCTAGGCGTTAAAATTCCGTTGCCAGAGAAAAGGGTCGGGGCAACAGAATAAGACTTCTTTGTTAATTTATTCTTTAATCAATCTCTTTACTTGATATTGGAGCACCTTTCATTTACTTTTTGCAGGTAGTATGAAATAAACCTGTGTCTTTCCGATAAGATTGGCACAGCAAGTGCCAAAAACAGCCCAACAGTGCCGTCTATTTTTTCTCTGCCTTCATTGGTTTTCTCATTCTTGTAATTTTCTGCAAATTCATCAAGCACTTTACGCATTTCATTTTGAAAACCAATACTTCCAATCTCTTTTGACAGCTTTTCAATTGAACTTACTCTTTCTTCAAGCCCGTCTTCCGTATTCTCTCCGATACCATAAATTTTTATGCTCATTTTTAGGAGTTTTAAAGTTAGTTTTGAAGAATAAAAATCAAAAAAACAGTTTTTAAAACTTTTGGTTTTGGCTAATTAATTCTATAAAAGTCCCCCGGGGGAGAGTCGAACTCCCGATCTTCCGGTTCCGGCTTTTCAGATTTCATCCTTTTCCATGCCTATGGAATGTCCGTCCTAGTTTGAAACTACAGCCGGACGCTCTACCACTGAGCTACCGAGGGTAATTATAAAAAACTAACCATGTTTTTAAAGTTAATCTAATCAGCAACCTGTCCATAGCGACAGTGGAGTATTTGTCCGGTCTTTTGTCAGCTCTTTTCTTTGTAATAAAATACTACTTTATTGCTTTTTGTTTCGTAAATCTTGTCGTTTTTTTCGTATAAAGCAGTTGCAGGAGGCAAATCAAATCTTCCGAAAACACCTATATCAGAATAGATTACATAACTTACAACCCTTTCTTCTCCTGTATTCAATGTGTCAAATTCCCAAACAATTTCTCTGTTGGATTTGTCTATTTTCGTTGGCTCGATTATGCTGAATTTTTTATGGAGCTTGACTAATTGCGGGATTTTTTCTATAACGCTTACTCTTTCTATGTCTTTCAATGCTTTTACCAATAGGGTAACTCTTAATGCAAACTCTCCTTTCTTAGTTTTCACAACTGCGACTTTTTTCTTTAAAATAACGCACCTTCTTCTCTCAATAAAAATTAACCAGAACGCAATAACAAACCCTATCAATAGAATAAGCGGAATCCAGTAATTTGTGCTTACTTTAAGCTCAAAACTTTCGCCGGGAGCAAGTTCTTTCTCAAAGACTAAAAAAGTTTTAGTGCCTATTTTTTCAATATCGCTCGGCTTTACATTCGAAGTAGTAAACAATCTCGCAAACCATGATTTCTCTACAGATACTCTCACAACAGCTACAGAATTTCCAGTATTCGTTTTTTCCGATAAAAACCTTCTCCATAAAATTCCTTTTGTTGATTCTTCTGTCTTTATATTGGTTGTCTCTTTGAAATCAAACAGGCTTGCTCCTTTTCCTGACGCCCCATTGATCTTAACTTCATAAGAGAGCATATACGAACCCCCTGGCAATTTTTCTAATTTCTCGCTGTCAATCTCAGCAATGAACACTTTCTCTTCATAAGGGCTTAAATCTAATGTGTACTTTCCATCTAAGATTAAAGAACTTGCTTCTACATTGATATCATCAAAAGTGCGATTGACATTGTTTTTAACAGTCAATTTCGCTTCTTTTTGGCTCATTTGTATATTTTCCAATGTTACGCTGACTGCTTCTCCTAACGAAAATACTTTCACAATCAATGCGTCTTTGGTAGTGCCTGTTTTTTTTCCTGATATCCTATACTCAAATCCAAAAACATCCTTGTTTTCTAATATTTCTTCGTTAAAATAAGCCTTAAATGTAATGTTCCTGCTTTCTCCTTTATTCAACTGAAAGGTAGGTTCTGGTTCAAATGTAATGCCTCCGACAAGCGTATAAACCTGGAAAGTGTCGCTCTCGCCAAGATTTGTAATTTCAAGGCTGAACTCTGCAGGATTTTTAAGTTCAGGAATTATGTCGTTGCTAATCGCCCGCTTTTCTATCTTTAAATTTTCAGCGCTTGTTATAGACATAAAAATCAAAACTCCTATTAACAAGCATAAAAGTTTTGTTCTTTTTATAAAAGAATTTTTCCGAGAATATGATTTCTTCAAATTTCTGCCTAAACTAGATTTTTCCATTTGCATCAGAGTTATTTTTGTTATTTATTCGCTTCTAAAACAAGGAACGCTTTTATTTGCCCTAATGATTCGTCGCAATCGCCAAATATTTTATCCTCCAGTTCAGTTATTTTATTTTTAATTATATATTTGTCGTAAATGCTTCTCATAAATTTTATCATCGGAGAGGTTTCCCATTTATTTTCGTAATCTCGTATCAGTTTTCCTGCGACTGCAATTTCAAGGTCCCCTTTGTTTGTCTTGGCAACTTCTCCGTTTTTCTTTGCTTCAACATTAGTAAGCCCGATTATCCGCCAATCAATTGATATCACAATCTTGAAATAATCCGACACTTTCTTTGTCGCTTCCCACTTAATTTCAACCTCTTTTCCAGAAGCGCCAACTTTTTCGGAATACGACTTCTCTAACATTGAATACTCCTTGTTTTCCTTGAAGAAATTAAACACAAACTTGTAAAGCTCTTTAAAATCAAACAATCCGCTGTGTTTTAATTTTCCCTTAAAAACCTGGGTTTCTTCGGCCATTTTCAAGTCATTTAATTGCCTCGGTTTATGTTGTATTAAAATAGAAAATTCTATTTAAATATCTTTACTTTGCTTACAAAATACATATTGTCTAATAC
>Ga0129299_1000691_pt1 | contig 21961 bp, 23 predicted proteins | sample ConPoolayeCmetaG_FD_94477 | JGI IMG/M metagenome (GOLD analysis project Ga0129299, IMG submission 94477) | Hot spring microbial mat communities from California, USA to study Microbial Dark Matter (Phase II) - Cone Pool mat layer C metaG ...
CGCAATCAGCTCCTGCACGGCCTGCATCGCGCGCAATGTTTCATCATAGCTCCCAACTGCATCGGCGACCGCCGCAACCATCGCACTCTCCTCATCAATATTCCGGCCGGGCTTCAACGCTTGGAGCCGCTCATCTGTTCCACCGTCTCTGCGCGCCGGAATGGCATTCGTCATGCGCGAACTCTCATCGGGCGGGGTGCCCGGCGTACATGCCAGCAACGTCACCAGCACACTGAACACGCACACCGCGTATCGTTTGCTCATACCTTCACTTTGTCAGTATCGTTTTTCATCGTCAACGGTCATTTCCGCCCAGTTTTTCGCCCCCCCTATACCAAAAAAAAAAAAAAAAAATCAAGCCTTCGAAATAAGCGCCAATTTCCCCGCATCACCGCGTCTGCGCCGCAACGGCCTCCGCCGCCCGCCCCGCCACCCCACGATCTCCTGCCACGCCACCGCGTTCGTGCAAACCTGTGAGTTCCAGACATCCCCGGCAACCCTGACGGCACACGCAAAGGCAAGCAACACACAAAATGCACTCGCCTGCGCAGCAGTACTCATTATCTTCATTGTGCTTCTATCATCCCTTCAAAATCTTCTGGGTTCGCCACATCGCCTATTTGCATTGTATGGCCACACTGAGCACATTGATGGCCATACATACCATCCTGCACCCGCCATTACACTCTGTGTTTACGCAGGGTGTTGACGAACTGCGGCACTTTTCACACAGACAATAACGCTGAACCCGCAGTTCGTCCACCGCTTCTATGTCGCTGAATTCCTTCCCGCGGGTGAGCTTCTTCCCGGCAGAAATGGGTTGCCCAAAAACTGATATGGATACTCTTACATCATACTCCCTCGTGCCTAGTTTTGCTCTGCCAAACAAATTGTGTGGTTCACTTGCCTGCGCCGGCAACAGAAACGCCAGGCTGGCATCGTGTGGCCTTGTGTCATCTGCCGGGTTATTGTCGGTACGCCATACAGCCCGAACTGCCCATTCGCTCTGAAGAATTTCTTTCTTGAAGGGGCCTTCAACCTCACCGGTTTCTTCATTCAACACATACAAGTAACCCACGGGTTTAATTCCCCAACGATATGCCTTCCCGCCATAAATCATCTTCTGTTCACTTATGCGAAGGGGCGCACAATACTGTATGCCGGGTTGAATTGATTTCGTGTATCTCCATTCGGTGACGCATCTATCCAACACCCTGATTGTATTACATCCACCATCAGCGCTTTGCATCCAACTCTGCGTTGCAAGCATTGCAACAATTATGAGATGTACTGTTTTCATGTTTTGTTCCCCCCTTTTGGCTAGCCAGACTGTTGCCGCTGTCCTTGTTATTACTTCACGGCGCCTTCATCTACATCCTCTTCCGGCACGTAGCCCGGCACGAGCAATATCTTGCGTTGCTCCTCACAATTCGCGCGGGTTTCTGTGTCAAGCGAACAGCGCAGCAATTCATCATAACTATGTCGCGCCTCTGCCGTGCGCCCCTGACTTGCCCTGCTTTGAGCCAGCAGAAGATGCGCCTCGGCAAAATGCCCGTACCACTGGCTGGTTTTATGCGTATTCCGCGCAATAATCTCCTCGAGCACGTCTGCAGCGGCAGCGTGCTGGCCCCGGCGCCGCAAGATGCCCGCTTTCTCCAGCGCAAATGTGTCGCGGTAGCTTGGTTGATGCGGCGCTGTGCGCGCCGCCTGCAGCTCAATCGCTTCGTATGCTGCAGTCTGAGCGCCACTCACGATCAAACTCCTTACAATGTCAGGCGCCACTCTGATCTCACACCACTAACATGCTGCTGTCAGCAAAGCATACTCCTCCGGAGTGAGATCGCTGTCCCGCCGCCGGTAGATTTCGTCTTTTTTTCCAAAAACTGTTGCAACGCGATTAGCTGCTCCACTTGCGTCGAACACTGCGACATAGCCTCGAACGAGAAACCATCAGCGGCTGCACGACTTGTGCGCAGCTCTGCGCCCGCCGTGTGTGTATCGGCATGCGTGTGCTGCAATTCCTGTTTGCTCTGTTTTTGGCGGCCGCCAGAACGCTCACATCCGCATGCTAGCACTAACGCCACTATCGGTGTGAAATGCATCGTTTTGCGCATTGCATATAATCCTACATCATACTGCGCCGGCCCCGGCGCAACCTTTCGCAACCACGATACCAAAAAAATCAAGCCCCCCCACAAGAGGCCGTTACTTTCGCTGCACCAGTCCTTCTGCGCCGCGTCCACCTCCACCCCCTTTCCGGCCATAAACAGGCGCACCATACTACACACACGCACAACGCGCCGCCACATAAAATCCGGTTGGACTGTGTCATAAGAACGCGTGATGTCTGAGTACACTGCCATAACCCCGCGTGCGCCCTGATTTTACCAGTGTTACCTTTCCAGCACTTTGGCGGGACACTGCACAACGGTTAGCGCACGCCGAGCAGCTCCCATGCCTGGCGCAGCTCTTCGACGGTTAATTGACCGGGCGCGACAGCGGCGCTCGCCGCGGCGTATCCTAGAACGGAGCCAAACGCAGGCGCCACCATGCGCACGGCGCGGCCCATCGGCCCCATGCCGATCACAGCAATGGCACGCCCGGCATGGCGCTGCGGCACCGCCAGCAACCGAAATGCGTCGTGTGGCGTGGCGCAGTGGCAGGCCAGTTTCACAACATGCGCGCCGGCAGCAAAGCCCGCGCGTACCAAGCCGTCCAGCGCACGTTGCGCTGGCGTTTCACTGAAATCATGAAACGACGCGATGACCGTGGTGTTGAACCGCGCAAGATCCGCATGTAGATGCCTGAGCACCGCGCGATTGGCAATTTCAACATCGAGCGCGTCCACATGCGGCAGTGCAGCGCGGTACGCGGCGATGCGGCGTTCATCCCCGCCATCGAATTCGCCGCCTTCGCTGGCGTCACGCAGAGTAAAAAGAATGGGGCACGCGAGATGCGTGCGCAGCGCGTGCAATGCCGCGGCGATCCGCGCCGGAACGACCGCAGCCTGCAAGTCCGCGCGATATTCCACGACGTCCGGCGGCGTGCGCCGCAAGACGGCCACATCACGCTGCGCGCGCCGCGGCGCGAGCACGCCCACTAGCAACGGTTGGTTGACCTGCAGCATGGCCCCCGCACATGGAATTGCGTGTTACTTCCTGCCTTCACCAAACACTTCCGCCGTGAACAGCCATAGCTCGGCTGTTTTGTAGGCGTTCATATCAAGCCCGGCCTTAAGGCCAAGATGGCGGAGAAACGTCTCGCGGTCCCAGCCTTGTTCTGTGGCAACTTGGGGCAGAAAGACGCCCTGATGAAACCCTTTCTTCAGCACCACACCGTGTGTGCCAGCGACCACATCGTTGGGGGACGATGCTTTGCGCAGCGGGCTCATCACTGAAATTTCGATGTCAATATCTTTGAGTTCGTCCGGCTGCACGGGCGGGAAGCGCGGATCGCCCGTGGCAGCATTGCAGGCGTTTTCCTGCACCGTCTTGGCCAGCGGGGCGCGGCCTTCGATGTAGCCGATACAGCCACGCAGGTGGCCGTGTTTGTGCAAGGTGACGAAGGCGCCGGATCTGGCGCGCAGGCGCGGCGTCAGCTCAAAGGCGTTGAGATCCGGCAGGGCCTTGCCGCGCACGTGCTGTTCCAGTGTATCGCGCGCAATGCGCAGCAGGGTGTGTTTTTCTTCCGCCGTCAATCCGGCCGCTTCCTGCGCCGGCGCCACAGAGGCGGACGCAGCCGTAGCCGCCGGTTCGTACATCACCAGCGCAACATACGAAACACTGTGTTGATAGTCATTATCAGCATCGCCAGATTTGTAGTACTTCAGCAGCCTGCCCTGCACGCTATCCGGCAGAGCCGCCACCATAACTGCGCACACGGTAACGCCATCCCATGTGATGCCGGTTTGCGCCGCATAGCGGTACATGCCGGGAATGTCACGCGCCAAGACGAGCTTGGCCGCGCCCATGTCAAGCTGCGTGAGGCGCTCGCGCACCTTGTCGCGGAACGGCGCATAGCCAAACGCCGCGCCGTAATGGGTGAAATCAGTGCTGGCGACGATGACATCGCGCGGGCCTAAAAGTTTTTTGATACACACGCCAAGCTCGCGCGCTTCATCAGGGGAGAGCGAGCCGATGATGATGGGAACAATGCGGAAGTGCGGCAGCACCATTTGCAGGAACGGCAGTTCGATTTCAAGCGAATGCTCGCGGGTATGCGCCGCGGGCACGTTGGTGATGAGCGGATGTGCGCGCAGCGCCGCGACAGCTTCTTTGTCCAGCGGCACCAGCCCCAGCGGCGTCTCATAGGCATCCGTGTCTTCAATTGACGCGCCCCGCACCTGCACATAGTGCGACGGCCCCAACACAAACACACGCTCAACAGGCTGGCCTTGCAGCTGGCGGAACGCATACGCGGCACACAGCCCTGAATATGCGTAGCCGGCGTGCGGCGCCACCAGCGCGCGCACCGTGATGCCTGACAGCACGTTGTCGACGCGCCCCAGATAGCCGCGCAGTTCGGCACGCAAGGCATCGGCATCATCAGTATACCAGCGGCCGGCAATAGCCGGCGGGCGTACTCGTGTAGCGGGCTTCGGTGTGTTCATGGCATGCTCCCCTTCTTGACACGCGGCGCCGCACATGAACGCCAGCATAACGGCTGGCCATGCAGCCAGATATGGCACACAGCGACTATTCATGGCGTGGGTGCGGGCAGTTGTGGTTGCGGCAGTGTACATTGCACATATCCTCTCACTATATTATACAAAACTCGGCGCTGGCGTGCATCTGCGACGCGGCGCGGCGCCAGCCATTGTAATTTTGCGGCATTTATGCTACACTATACGGCAACGTGTTAATTGTTTGTGTGGATCAACACTCGGTGCTTATTTGATGAAGAATACCATTCTGCTCACCGGTGGCACGGGCCTGCTTGGCAGTCACTTGGGCTACGAATTTCTCAAGCGCGGGGATCATGTGATCTATCTTGCGCGCAGCCAGCGTTTCCGCCCGGCAGCCGAACGTGTAACGTCGGTGCTGAAACGGCTGGATCCGCATGTCGTGCAGCACTGCCCCGGCTCGTTTGAGACTTGGGAGGGCGATGTCACCCAGTTGCATCTCGGACAGTCGCCCGCGACGATAGACGCATGGCGCGGCCGCATTGACGAAATTTGGCATGCCGCCGCCGTGCTCCATTTCCGCGATACATACGAAGAGATTACCGAAGCCATCAATATCAACGGCACGGTCAAAGTACTCAATACCGCACGTGAGCTGGGCGTGAAGCGGTTTCATCACATCAGCACGGCCTACGTGAGCGGCACAGCGCCCGGCGTGGTGCTGGAAAGCAGTCACGCGCACAACTACGACTTCCGCAACCCCTACGAGCGCACCAAATACGACGCCGAGCAGGAAGTGCGCCGCAAGAGCGCAGAGTACGGTTTGGCCACGACGATTTACCGCCCAGCGGTGATTGTCGGTGATTCCACGACGGGGCGTGCGCTGAATTTTACCGGCTTTTACAACATCGCCAAGATTTTCTTTTTGATCCGCCGCGTCTTGCAGCGCAGGATTCACGAAAATCCCGAGCTCTACCGCAAAGCCGGCATCTACGCCGACGGCGACACATTGGTCTTTCCACTTAAATTCCCGTGCGCGCCGGACAGCACAATCAACCTCGTGCCGATTGATTATGTCGTGCGCACGATGCTGGAACTCGCCGCGTCACCCGAGTCGGCCGGGCAAACCTATCACATTACCAACCCCAATCCGCCGCGCATTGTGGAGCTGATGCGCGAAGGCTGCCGCATGGTCAAGCTCGAAGGCATCGAATTCGTCAATTGTTCTTTCTCCAACGCCCTGCAGTTGATCCGCCAGGAAATAGATGATTATGCCAAGCTCGGCCTCAACATCAGTTTCTGCATGGAAATTCGAGAATACATTCATTATTTTTTTGGCGAGCCGTTGTTCGATGTGAGCAACGTGCGCCATACACTGCGCCACCGCTTCGTCGAGCCGCCCGCCATCACGCCCCCGCTCCTGCGCACGCTGCTCAATTATGCCAGCAGACATCAGTGGCGCAGCGCGATCCAATGAACTCCCATCGTGCCATCGTGTGTGCCGCCCTTCCGGCTGCGCTGTGCCTGCTGGCCGCCTGCAGCCATACGGTGCCACTGCGCAACGTGCCGGTGTCCCTGCCCAAAACTGCACGCCTCGGCCCGGCTCCCGCGCGCTTTTTCGTTGACCGCATCAAAGTCCCCTACCGCCGCGACGAGCGCCTCGGCGTGTCGCGCTCATTGGCCGGCGACTTCTGGGCGCGCGTCTACAGTTCCGGCGACCTGGCCGCATGGGCCGAAGGCGAATGGCACGCCTTCCTCACCCGCCATGGCCACAGCGTGGTTCCGCGCGTGCGCGAGGCCGACTATGCTGTCACGTGTGATATTGTTGAGATCTCAGCCGACAAAAAATACGATTGGATTTGGGACGACGATTTCTCCGGCAGCGTCAAAATGACGGTCAAGATCGTTCATCGTGCCACGGCCAAGACCGTGTTCTATCGCACGCTGCGCGGCGATCATTTTCTGCAGCGCCGCGGCGTGTATGAAAACAGCTCCGACAATGATTTGTTGCTGCTGTGCGTGAGTACCGCCTTTCAAAAGGCACTCGAACAGATATCGTTCAACCCGTAGCGCTGTGTGTGTGCGCCCGCGCCCTGCGGGGCCGCGCTTCTTGCGTTCATCATCTCTAGGAGACCGTATGACAGGCAAACAACTTGTCCTCGCTACCCTGCGCAATCAACCCGCAGACCGCACCCCCTGGGTGCCGTTTGTCGGCTGCCACGCCGCCGCCCTGCTGGGCATGCCCGCCGATGAGTATCTGCGTTCGGGCGACGCAATTGTCCGCGGCGTCAGCGCGGCCATTGAACGCTACCAGCCTGACGGCATCCCTGTCACCTTTGATTTGCAAATTGAAGCCGAAGCCCTGGGCTGTGACGTGGTGTGGGCCAAAGAAAATCCGCCCGCGGTTGCCTCCCATCCGCTCGAATCTAGCCCGCTCGCCTCCCTGCGCGTGCCCGGCCCCGATGCCGGGCGCATCCCCATCATGCTCGACGCCGCGCGCTCCCTCACGTCACGCTATCCTGACATCGCCTTCTACGGCTTGATTACCGGACCCTTCACGCTGGCGCTGCACCTGCTCGGCCCAAACATTTTTATGCTGATGTACGACCAGCCGCAGGCCGTTCACGATGTCATGGCCTTCTGCCGCGACGTCGCTCATGCCATGGCCGGCTATTACCTCGACGCCGGCTGCGATGTGATCGCCCTTGTAGACCCGATGACCAGCCAAATCGGCCCGGAGCACTTTCGCGAGTTTGTCGCGCCATATGTCACTCCGGTCTTCGATGCCATTCGCGCGCGTGGGGCGCTTTCCTCGTTCTTTGTTTGCGGCCACGCCCAAGGCAATATCGAAGCCATGTGCGACACACGCCCTGATAACATCTCGATTGATGAAAACATTCAGTTGGCTTATGTGCGCGACGTCGCGCGCCCGCGCGGCATCTCGTTCGGCGGCAACCTCCAGCTGACGGTGGTGCTGCTCTTCGGCACGAAGCAAGACTGCATGCGCAACGCCATTGACTGCCTGACGGTCGGCGGCACGCAAGGCTTTGTCCTTTCGCCCGGCTGTGATATCCCCTACGCCACTCCTCCCGCCAATCTCGAAACAGTGATGCAGATCGTGCGCGATCCCTACCAGCGCGACGTCGCGCGCGCACTTGCCACCGCCGCCGCGCCGGAAATCACTCTTGACATGAGTGACTATGGCAAGCTCGACCGCGTGGTGATTGACATCATCACACTGGACTCGGAAGCCTGCGCGCCCTGCCAATACATGGTCGAAGCCGTCAAGGCCGTCATGCCCGTCTTTGAAGACCTGGTCGTCTGGCGCGAGCACAAAATCAAAGCACGCGAGTCCGTCGAGTTCATGACCGCGCTGATGGTGCGTAATGTGCCGACGATTTGCATTGATGGCGAAATTGTTTTCGTCAGCCGTATTCCCAGCCGCGACGAGCTGATCCGCGCCATTCAAGCGCGCCTGAACCGCAAGGTGCGCCATCAGCTCAAACAATTCAGCGCGCGGGTGCTCGTGCTGGCCGAGGACGACGATGCCGGCCGCGCCACGCTGGAGAATGTACGCCAGGCAGTGAAGGAACTCGGCGTGTTGCTCCCTGTCGAATTCGTTACTGATCCCAGTGTGCGCACCCGGTACGAAGTGGAGCATGTCCCCGCGGTGGTCACCATTCAAAACGCTATAAAGTCTAGCGGCAAAGTTCCCAAAACTGAAATCATCAAGGAATGGTTGAAAGAGCTGCGCCTCTAGCCAGTTCACCCTGCCTTTCACGATGGTTCCTCTGACATTGTTCACGGGGTTTCTTGGCGCGGGCAAGACGACCATGCTGGCGCATCTGGTGCGTGAACGCCAGGCACGTGGCGACGCGCGCCCGCTAGCCATCATTGTCAATGAATTCGCCACGCTGGGGCTGGACGCCGTCCAAATCCCCCGCGGCGACCATACGGTCTACGAACTCAATCGCGGCAGTATTTTTTGTCTCTGTCTGCGCACCGATTTCATCGCCCTTGTGGAGCGCATCGTCACGGAACTGCAACCAGATGAACTCTGGGTTGAAGCCACCGGTATCGCCGATACGGACGAGCTGTTTAAAATGCTGGGCGTGCCGTCATTGCGCAGCGTGGTCTTTCTGCGCACAAACATCTGTCTCATTGATCCGCACACCATTCTGAAGATTCTTCTCACCTTGCGCGCCGCCGCCCAGCAAATTGCCCGCGCGGATGCGCTGGTGGTCAACAAGACTGACACCTGCAGCGCAGCGCAGCTTGCCGCCGTGGAGCAGGCCGTGCGCGCCCACAACACGCACGCGCCCCTTCTGCGCGCCCGTTACGGCGTGGTCGACATGCGCGCAATCCCCAGCTTTGACGTGCCGCGCCTGGACACACGCCCCTCTGAAGGCCATCCGCCGCAGCCGCTGACCTCGGTGTCTGTCTGTGAAGAGTGGACGCTTGATCCTGACGCGCTGCGCGCCTGGCTGTGCGCTCAAAGCAATGCCATCTGGCGCGCCAAAGGCCGCGTGAAAACTCCCCGCGGCATGCAGTGGCTCGATGCCACGTTGCACGATATCCAGTTTGCGCCCTGCCCTGATGAATACGATTTGCCCGCGCCCACGGCACTGGCGTTTGTCGGGCCGTCCCTCTCGCGCGAAGAAATCCTTGCGGCGTTGTCTGCCTGTCGCAGCACCGGTGCCGGGCCCGACCGTCGCGGCTAAATGCGGAAATCTTCCCCGAGATAGATGCGCCGCGCTTCGGGGTCGTTGATCAATTTGTCCGCACTGCCTTCGATCAAAATCTCGCCCGCGTGAATCAAATATGCGCGGTCCGTCACGCTCAGCGTTTCGCGTACATTATGGTCGGTAATCAGTATGGCAAGATTGCGTTGCTTGAGTTCGCGGATGATCTGCTGCACATCGGCGACGGCAATCGGATCAACGCCTGAAAACGGCTCGTCCAGCAAAATCAACGATGGGTTGGTGACCAGCGCGCGCGCAATTTCCAGCCGCCGCCGCTCGCCACCTGACAGCGTGTAGGCGCGGCTCTTGGCCAAGCGCTCAATACCCAATTCCTCCAGCAGCTCATATGCACGCCGCTTCATGTCCGCGCGCGACAGCGGCAGTGTCTCCAAAATCGCCATGATGTTCTCATACGCCGTGAGGCGGCGGAAAATAGACGGTTCCTGCGACAGATACGCAATCCCCCTCTGCGCACGTTCACACATCGGGACATGTGTAATATCCCGGCCGTGAAACACCACGCGGCCCTCCGTCGGGCGGATAATGCCCACAATCATGTAGAACGTGGTCGTCTTGCCGGCGCCATTCGGGCCGAGCAAGCCGACAATTTCTCCCGCGTTAACCTCGATATTGACGCGGTTCACCACATTCCGCTTGTTATACGTCTTGATCAAGCCTTCCGTGTGCAGCACAAGGGTTCTTACCGTATCCATGGTGCGTGTCCTCTCGCAGGAAAAGCCAGTTACAATCCTTTAAAATCACGATAATTGCGCTTCAGATCGTCGGTAACGACGGCCCGCAGTTGCATGCGCCCCTCGAAGCTGATTTTGTCCTGTGCGAGATCATAGACGATGGCATCGGCAGTGATTTCACGGCCGCCCCGCTCGCGTGCCACAGGATTGCCGGTGATGCGAATAGCTTTCGTCGCACGATCCCACTCGCCTTTTTGCCCGCGCACGGTGCGCGCCCCCATCGTCACCCGCACATTCCCGCTGGCAATAATACGCGCGAACTCCTGCTCATCCGCGGCGCCTTCCTTGTCTTGATACGCCACTACCCGGTCGGCATACAAGGTAACGTTGCTGATCGTCACTACTACATCTTCATCACATATAAAGCAGCGCTCCTCGGCCAAATAGTCCATTCGCCCGGCGCGCACGGTCAGAGTGGGCGGCGGCGCGGCCGTCTCCTGTGCCAGCGCCGTTATTATCCCTACACTGGCAACTATCATTCCACCTGTCACGAGTCTCTGCATCATCGCGGCGCCTACTGAATAAAGCGTTGTTTCTGCTCTTCCGTGGCCTGGAAGACTATTTCAGGACTGGGATAGAACTCGAAGCGCTGAGTCTTGATGTCGTAGGTAATGCGCTCAGCCTTGATGTACGATGAGCCCTGTTTGACCATCGGCGGACCGCCCGTCAAAACAATTTTGCTCTCGGTTCGGTTCCACACCGCTTTGTCGGCCACGGCGATGCGGTCGCCGCTCTGCATTTTTACTTTCCCATAGGCTACCACGCGCTGAAAGTTGGCGCCTTCCGCGCTGGCCGCCGCAGCCACATCCCCGCTCTTGTCGCGTTCGAAATACACCGTGGCGTTGTCCGCCGCCAATGATCCGCGCTCGTCACGCACGACCACCCGCCCTTTCAGATACGCGATCTGCTCTTCATAATCGTATTCCATTTTGTCTGCCGTGATGACCGTCGGAACCAGATTGGTCGCCGGCTGCGGTTCTGCCGCAACGGCCAGCCACGCTGCCGCGAGCACCGCCATCGCTACTCCGCATACCTGTTTCATACGCACCTTCGTTAGCGCAGCATGTCAAGCGTCGGCATTCCCCCTTGGCGATAGACAATGATCTCAACGTTGTCCAACAGGCGGAATTTGCGCTCGTCGTGGTTAATATGCATCCCTTTCCCGCTCAGCATGCGGTCGCCCGACACGATGTCTACGTGCAACTCTGTCTGAATTTCATGCGTGCGGCGGTTGATATCGGCCGATTCGGTATACACGTTGATCTCTTCGCCGTTGTCCCGCACAAACGTGGCGCGCACATTATAAATGCGGATCACATCGGCGCTCTGCGATTCCGCGTGCGAACCGCGCACTTCCCAGCGCTTGCGCCCGGAGTCTTCTATCTCCGCAAACCGCACCGCGCCGCGCATCACAAATGCGTCTATCAGCTCCTGCTCCGCGCGCTGCCGCGCCGCAGGCTGATTCGCCTCCCCGTCGCCGCCCAGCATGAGCACCGGCGCCATCAGCGCCGCAGTGAGATACGTTCTACACTTCATTGAATACTCCCGTTCCAGTTATCTGTAACATACCGTGTGGTCACTATTGACCATAAATTTTGTACGCGCAGCAGCAGCTCGATCAGCTCGCGCACTGCGCCGCTGCCGCCGCAGCGTTCCGTCACTATCTGTGCCACGCTGCGCACGTCGGGCACGGCGTCGGCTACGGCCGCCGCCAAGCCAGCCGCCTGCATCAGCGGGATGTCCAGCAGATCATCCCCACACACGCACACCTGCTCCGCTACGGCGCCCGTCTCGCGCAAAAACATGTCAAACACCGCGCGCTTGTCCTTCGCGCCCTGATACACATGTGCGATCCCCAAATCAGCACAACGCTGCGCCACGGCCGCCGTCTTGCGCCCGGAGATGACCGCGGTGTGATGGCCCGCGCGTTCCCACAAGCGCACCCCCAATCCGTCGTGTACGTGAAACGCCTGCATCATGGCTCCCTGCGCGCCCATGTACACGCGCCCGTCCGTCAGCACCCCGTCCACGTCAAGCACCAGCCAGGTGATCTGCGCCGCACGCCGTTCACCCGCCGCGCGGTCGCTCAGCCATGTTGCCATGCATGTCCTCCACGCGCCGGATGGTGTGCGGCCTCTTGCATATAAAGTATGCCCGGGGCTCCCTCCCCCACAAACACAGATGGCGTATCATCGCAGTCCCCAGTCGCTGTTATCCCTCGCAAGGAACACCCCGGGCCTTGATTCTGTAAAAGAACGTGTGCATGCATCCATGCACGTTGCCATATCGGCGCCGGTAGTGTAGCACATTCCACATTGCAAAATGATGAAATCTTCATCACAGGTTCAACAGCTCGTCATCGTCCAGCAAACCAACTAACGTGCCGTTCTCATCCAACACCGGCAACTGGCTGAATTTGCGGCTGCTCGTGCGCATCATCCGCGCAGCATCTACGGCCAGCTGGCTGGCGCCGATAGTAGCCGGTTTGACGGTCATTACTTCGCCCACCGGGCGGTTAATGGCTTCCGGGTTCTTCAGAATCGTGCGGCGAAAATCCCCGTCGGTAAAAAATCCCGCCAGCGCGCCGTTTTCATCCACGATGCATGCCGCGCCATTGCGCGTCTGCGTCATGGCAACGATCACGTCGCGCACCGGCGTGTCCGGCGTCACGCGCACCAGCCGGTCTCCCGTGCGCATCACATCGCTGACTTTCAGCAATCGCTTGCCCAAGCTGCCTCCCGGATGCAGCATGGCATAGTCTTCAGGCTTGAAATTCCTCACCTTCAACAGTGCCATCGCCAGTGCGTCGCCCATCGCCAGCTGCGCCGTCGTTGAGGCCGTCGGCGCTAAATTGTACGGACATGCCTCGCGCGCCACGGCCGTGTCAAGCACCACATCGCTATACTGCGCTAGTGTTGACCCCGCGCGGCCACACAAGGCAATCATGCGCGCGCCTATCTTCCGGATCGTCGGCAACAACCGCACGATCTCTTCCGTCTCACCGCTGTTCGACAACGCCAGCACCACGTCCTCTTCCGTGATCATCCCCAAATCACCATGTATCGCATCCGCCGGATGCACATACACTGACGGTGTCCCGATGCTCGCCAGCGTGGCCGAAATCTTCCGCCCGATGATCCCGCTCTTCCCCATGCCCGTTACCACCACACGCCCGCGGCAACCAAACATCATCTCCACCGCGCGGTCAAACCGTTCGTCAATTCGCGCTATCAGACCATGTACCGCCTCTGCTTCAAGCGCCAGCACCTCGCGCGCTATCTCACGCACATTTTCCTTCATCACCCTGCTGCCTCATCGTGTTGGCGCTTTGACCACTCGGTCCAGCGCCTGCAAGTGCCGCACCAATGCCCGGAACTCTCCCAACGGCCAACTGGTCGGCCCGTCGCACAATGCCTTCTCCGGGCACGGATGCACTTCCATAAACACTGCGTCCACGCCAGCCGCCACCGCCGCGCGCGCCAGCAACGGCACAAACTGCCGCTCGCCGCCGCTCGCCGTCCCCTGCCCCCCCGGCAGTTGCACCGAATGCGTCGCATCAAACACCACCGGCACGTCCATCTCCCGCATCAACGCCAGCCCGCGCATATCAACTACCAGATTGTTGTACCCGAATGTCGTCCCGCGTTCCGTCAGCATCACGCGCTGGTTGCCCGTCGCGCGCACTTTCTCCACCGCCTGGCGCATGTCGCGTGGCGCCATGAACTGCCCTTTCTTGATGTTCACTGCCTTGCCCGTGTTCCCCGCCGCTATCAGCAAGTCCGTCTGGCGGCACAGAAAGGCAGGAATCTGCACCACGTCCACTACCTCAGCCACCACGCGCGCCTGCTGCGGCAGATGAATGTCCGTCAGCACGGGCATCTTCGTCCGCCGCCGCACTTCCGCCAGAATCTCCAGCCCTTTGCGCGCTCCCGGCCCGCGAAATCCTTGCGCCGACGTGCGGTTGGCTTTGTCAAAGCTGGCCTTGAAAATCACGCCGATCCGCAACGCGCGCGATGCAGCAGCCAACGCCATCGCAATCTCAAGCGTCAACGCCTCCGATTCAATTACGCACGGGCCGGCTATCACCGCCAGCGGCGCTCCCCCCCCAATGCGTACCGCTCCAATTTCCAGTCCGTTCATCATAAGCCATATTATCCCAAAAACACCCTCTTTTCGCAAGCCTGCCACGCGCTGTCCTCAAACATCTTTGCCTCCATCGTCAAATGTCCACCGTCAAATGTCCACCGTCAAATCTTAAATATGCTACAATATACTCTGCCATGCCACAAACGCGTTTGACAATTGATGCGGAAACGAAGCTGATCGCCCTGCTGGGCTGGCCGGTGCATCACTCGTCCTCGCCGCGCTTTCACAATGCCGCCCTCGAGGCCTTGGGCATCAACGCCACCTACTTGGCGTTTGCCGTCCCGCCCGGGCAGGTACACGCGGCCTTGCGCGGCTTGTGCGCCCTCGGCGCCATCGGCGCCAACATCACCGTCCCCCACAAAGAAGCCGCCTTCGCCGCCTGCGATGAGTGTGCCCCGGAAGCCAAGGTGATCGCCGCTGTCAACACCATCCGTTTCGATGGCGAGCGCATCATCGGCTACAACACCGATGCTTACGGCATTGCCGCGGCACTCGCAGAAGAAGGTGTCCGCTTCCACGGCACACATGTCGTCATCCTTGGCGCCGGCGGCGCCGCGCGCGCCATTGTCACGCAGGCCGTCCTCGACGGCGCCGCCCAAATCTTCATCGTCAATCGCACCGTTAATCGCGCCGAACAGCTCTTGACCGACATTCTCGAGCACTGCCGCCACCTTCCCGCGCACGATCGCCCGCATGCGCTCCCGCGCTGCCAAGTTATCTCCTACGACGAAATCCGCGCCGCCCTGCTCGATGCTCATGTGCTCATCAATGCTACCTCCGTCGGCCTGCGTCCCGATGACCAGCTCCTCTTTGATCCCGCGCTGATTCATCCTTCGACGCTGGTCTACGACACCATCTACAACCCGCCCCAAACACGCCTGCTCATTGAAGCCAAACAAAACGGCTGCCAGAAGACTGCCAACGGCCTCACTATGCTGCTTCACCAGGGCGCGCGCGCGTTCGAACTCTGGTTCAACCGCCCCGCCCCACTCGAGCTCATGCGCAAAGAACTGATCCACCCGCGCAGCCGCACGCGCCACACCGCACCGCGCTAGCCCGGCAGCGCCGCCCTACAGCAGCTGCAACGCCGCCAGCCGGCCGCGCACGCCCGCAGGCAGCCGATCCGCCAGCCGCGGCCGCAACCACTTCCACACGCCAAATCCCGCCCGCGTACTCACATACCCAAGCAACGCCCCGGCGTACACATCAGACAGCCAGTGCGCTCCCGTCACCACGCGTGACAACGCCGTGAACGTCACCGCCATATATAACATCACCCGCGCCCGTGGATACAACATCCCAAAAAATGCCGCCGTGGCAAACGATTGTGTTGCGTGCCCGGATGGAAATGACACCGGCATCTTGCGGCCCCAGCCCGACAACAACCCCATGAACCGCGCAGGATACTCGCCGTCAAAAAACGGATCCGGCCGCACTTTCCCCACCGTGTTCTTGAGCACATCAACCAGCAGCCCGCTCACTATCGAAACAACCGCAAACACAATTATGTACTTGCGCCGCGGCGGGTCATACGCCCACAAAAATAAGCAGCCCATGATGCCCCACCATACCAGCCCAAGCTGCTCAAAGAATATCCAAAAATCATTCGCAAACAACGTGCGCACCCGCTTGTCCACCCACGGCCGCACCCGCGGCGCCACCACCTGATATTCAAATAATTGCCCGGCCTGCATCTCATGCGCCTCGACAAACGCCGCCGCGCCGTTGCTCCTCCCCTCAATCACAACCACCATAGGCTCCGCCGCCCTATGCCGACGCACCGCAAGTGTCGCATGCCTGCTCCCCCGCGCTTCCAACTCCCGCAACCAGCGCGAAAGCGCCTCCTCCACATACATGCATACCCCCAGCCCCGCCACGAGCACACAACCGATCAGCATCCAACGCGTCCCGCTGCTCTTCATTCCGTCTCCTTGTCTAGCTTCTACATTATTCACAAGTGTACTCATTTTCCTCTCACCTGTCAAACACCCTTTTATCATTTTTCATTGATCATTTATCATCGATCATTTATCATCTCTCATTCGTCATCTGTCCAGAACTTCTAACCTTGTACTTCTTTATTCAGCCCCCCGCTGCTGCGGGGCATGTTACATCTTCTTCTACCAGTCCTCGAGCCTTGGCGGTTTATCCCCCAAAATCGCCGTTAGCCATTCGCCATTCGCCATTCGCCATTCGCTATTCGCCATTCGCTTTCCCCTCCCCCAAGTCGTAAATGGTAAATAGTAAATCGTAAATTGTAAATTGTAAATTGTAAATCATAAATCGTAAATCGTAAATCGTAAATCTTCCCCCGTCCCCGCTCCTGCCCGGATTTGACGCCGTAACACTAATTGACTACAATACTCTTGGTATTAAAGATGCACCTCATACAATGAGCAGTCAAGTTTTCAAGGAGTTCTTACACAGCGCACGCACGGCTGCCAAATGGCAGCGCATGCGCCAGATGCTCACCCCGCAGGACAAAGTCGGCATTATCCTGTGCGGCGAGCCTGATCCAGATTCCATGGCGTCCGGCTGGGCCCTTCAGCACGTGCTCCGGCCGCGCGTGCACACCATCCGCATGCTCGCTACTCAGCCCGTCAAGCGCGAACAAAACCTGCGCTTCCTCCGCACCCTCAAAATCCCCGTCGAGTTCGTAACCGACATCCCATGGAGCACCTTCAACAAGACCGCCCTTGTCGATGCCCAGCCGCACTTCTTCCATTCCCCTCCCCCACAGCCGTTCGACATCGTCATCGATCATCATCCGCGCCGCGAATCCCCTGGCCTGCGCTGTGCCGACATCCGCCCTAATTACGGCGCCACCGCCACCATCCTGCTCGAATACCTGCTCGTCGCCGGCGTCTCTCTGCCGCGCACTCTCGCCACCGCCCTCTGGTTCGCGTTGCGTACCGACACCGACAACTTGACGCGCCTGGTTCATACCGCCGATCTCGCCGCCTACAGCTTCCTCTATCGCAAAAGCGACCGCGCCATGGTCCACTGGCTCGAACAAAGCGACATCCCCGCCGCCTACCGCGAACTCTATATTCGCGGCTTGTACCTGCTTGATCCGGCACGCGGCCGCGATGTCATCTATCTCGGCGATGTGCCCCAACCAGATGCCTGCGTGCATGTGGCCGATTTCCTCGCGCGCTTCATGGGCGTGCGCTGGATCGCCGTCGCCGGCATGGCCCGCCAAATGCTCTACGTCATTTTCCGCAGCGGTAATTTTAGTACTAACGTTGGCTCGATCGCCCGCCGTAAACTTGAAAGCTTCGGCACCGCTGGTGGCCACCGCGACAAGGCCCGCGCCGAAATCCCCGCCGCTACCTTGGCCAGCGTCCTCAATGCGCCCCTCACTGATGTGCAAGTCGAGCAGTGGCTCCGCACCGTCCTGCTCGGTAAACCGCACCCTTCACGCTGATTACGGAGGCACACTGCCGGCCGGCAGATGCTCTTCAATCCGCGCCAACATGTTGCTTAACCCCGGGCTGTAGATGCGCGCCAGCCCCAGCGCATACCGGCTCCCAGCTATCACTTCCGTATTGTTTAACACTTCCCCGTATCGCTCATAACTCTCCGGCGTCATGATCCGCGCCGCATACACACTTCCCCAGTCCACTACCGTCACGCAGCCAATCACGATCACAACTCCTTTCAGCAGCCCCACGCACAGCCCCAGCAACCGGTCACTCGTGCGCAATGCCAACGCCTGCATCACCCGCTTCTTAAGCGCTTCCATTAACGCCGCAACACAAATATACACCACCCCAAACAGCGCTACCGCACATCCAAACCGCACTAATGCCGGATCCAGTTGCACCGACGGCATCCGGCCGTTTAGCCATGTGTACAACGCCTGGCCAACTGGCGCCTGGAAATAGTACGTCGCCAGTGCCGCTGCCACTGCCGCCACAACCGAAATCACCTGCGACATAAATCCTTTCGCAAACCCCACCAGCCCGCAGATCACAATGATCAGCAAGCCCGCCACATTAATATACATGCTCGCGCCGCTCATACCCCACTATAGTACAAAAACGCGCTCCCTAACGCAACCCCACATCACCACCTCGATACAGCGCTAATGACATTAGGACTACAGGGGCAGCGCCCTCGCTGCCCTTTTACTCAGCGCGCATATGGCCGCCGTGGCCAGCGGCCCTCCGTAATGATCCCCATACCAATACTGGGAGGGGCAACGGTCTCGTTGCCCTTACGCCCCGCAGCCATCAGGCCGCCGCGGCCGGCCCCTCTCGCTAGTCGCTAGGTCCAAGCCACATCCATTCCAATTTGTCATTCATCATTGGTCATTGATCGTTTCTCTTCTGCTGTAGTCCCTCCCCAATATCGTAAATCATAAATTGAAAATCGTAAATCGTAAATCGTAAATAGATCGTGTTCCCCGTTTGACCGCCCGGCCATTTTTCGCTACAATTACTCAAGACGCCCAGTTGCGAGAGTGGCGGAATTGGCAGACGCGCAGGATTTAGGTTCCTGTGTCTTCGACGTGTGGGTTCAAGTCCCTCCTCTCGCACCATGATTGACAAACAGCCTTATAATCACTACAATACTTTCGGTATCATAGCGTGCGGCACTGCTGATATTCAGGCTGGCGCACAGTATTTTATTTCGAACCCTGATAGGAGTTGAATTACGTATGGCTCATCATGCGCACCGTTTAAAACGGAAGCGGCAAGCAGACAAGCGGCATGCCCGCAATGTCGAGACCAAGTCAAAAATCAAAACGCTCAGCAAGAAACTGCGCGCCAGTTTCGGCGCCACTGACGCCGCGCAGACCGACGCGCTCTTGCGCGCCGCCACCAGCGCGATCGCAAAAGCTGCCAAGCGCGGCATCATTCACAAACGCACCGCCGCCCGCCGCATCTCCCGCCTCGCCCGCGCCCGCAACGCCGCAGCCAAATAGCAGGAGGCCGCCTGTGCTCATCGGCATCATGTCCGATTCGCATGACCACATGGGCATGATCCGCCGCGCCGTCGCGCTCTTCTCTTCCGCCGGTGTCGAGCTCGTGCTCCATGCCGGCGATTTCATTTCCCCGCTCACCTTCGATTGCATGAAGGACGTGCGCGTCCCCTTCCATGGCGTCTACGGCAACAACGATGGTGAAGCGCTCTTCCTGCAGCAACGCTACGCCGCCATCGGCACGTTGCACCCGCGCTTCTACAAGGACACCATCGCCGGCTTGCGCTTTGTCGTCACCCATGCCGACGATATCGTCGATGCCCTCGCGCATTCCGGCGATTTCGATGTCGTCGTCTATGGTCATACACATCGCATTGATGTGCGCCGCGTCGGTGCCACAGATGTCATCAATCCCGGCGAAGTCTGCGGCTATTGCACCGGCCGCGCTACGGTTGCCCTCTACGACACAGCGGCACGAACTACAGCCATTCTTGATCTGACGTAACCGCAGACTGCCATTCGGCAATTTCCTGCCATGTTTGTTTTGGACACATCCACCGTTCGCGCTCTTGATGCCCGCGCCATCGCAGCTGGCACGCCCGGCAGCATCTTGATGGAGCGTGCGGGCTACGGCGCGTTTCTCTTTCTCACGCGGGCCGCTTGCCCACATACCCGCCGTGTCCTCGTCGTCGCCGGCAAAGGCAACAATGCAGGCGACGCCTTTGTCACAGCATATTATCTCGTCAAGGCTGGTGTCCATGTTGAACTGCGCGTGCTGTGTCCTGTCAAAGAACTTCCCACTGACGCCGCAGAAAAATGGGAACGCCTCAACGCCGTGCTGCCTGCCGCGCCTGCGAGTGTGGAACTGCATTCGCTGCGTGAATCGCTCGTCAACTGGCATGGTGACCTCATTATTGATGGCCTGCTCGGCACCGGCCTCCGCGGCGAACTCGCGCCTGCCTTTCGCGTCGCAATTGACGCTATTAATGCTCACCCCGCACCGGTGCTGGCACTCGACATTCCGTCCGGCCTTGACGCCGATTCCGGCCAGCCCCACGGCGCTGCCGTCCGCGCCACATGGACCGTCACCTTCGGCCATCCTAAACGCGGGATGTTGGAGCCCGGCGCACTTGACTACTGCGGCCGCATCGAAGTCGTTGATATCGGCCTTGAGCGCGCGCCCGGCATTGGCGAAGTCATGATGCTCAGTTCCTGCGAAGCGGCTGAGCTCGTGCCCGTGCGCCGGCTCGACACGCACAAACATGCCTGCGGCCACGTGCTCGTCATAGCCGGTTCCTACGGCATGACCGGCGCAGCCGTGTTGTGCGCGCGTGCCGCGCTCGCCACTGGCGCAGGCTTGGTGACGCTGGCCGTGCCGAACTCGCTGCTGCCCCTCGTCGCGCCAGCCTGCCCCGCCTGCATGACAGTGCCCTTGCCCGACGAGCGCTCCGGCATGTTCAGACCGCCGGCCTTCGATGAGCTCCTCAACCTTCTGCCGCGCTTCTCGGCATTTGCTATTGGCCCTGGGCTGAGCCGCGCTGAGCCGGTCGCCGCATTCCTCAAAGAGCTTTTGCCCGCGCTCTCCGCACCCGCAGTGCTCGATGCCGACGCGCTCAACTGCCTCGCCACCATGCCCGATTCTCTCGCTGGCCTGCGCAATACACCCTGTATACTCACGCCCCATCGCGGCGAGTTTATGCGCCTCTCCGGCACAGCTCCCGGCCATACTCCCCGCGAACGCATCGCCGCTGCCTCCGCCTTCGCCACATCACACGCTCTCACCCTCCTGCTCAAAGGCCATCTCTCCGTCATTGCCAGCCCCGCGCACCCTCCCTACATCAATCCTACCGGCAATCCCGGCATGGCCACCGCCGGCTCCGGTGATGTGCTCACTGGCATGGCCGCCGCGCTCCTCGCGCAAGGCCTCGCGCCACACCACGCCGCGTCCCTCGCAGCATATCTGCATGGCTTGGCCGGCGACTGTGCCGCTGCCCGCCTCGGTTCGCTCGCACTAACCGCGCCCGATATCATAGATCACATCGGACCAGCCGCTTCCTACTTGTCCGCCACGCGCCTCTGTCACGCACCGTAGCAGCGCACCGCCCGCGTTGTTCATGTTCACCTATCCCACATTCTACGATGTAATTGTGATAGGCGCCGGCCACGCCGGCTGCGAAGCTGCCCACGCCGCCGCACGTATGGGCGCGCGCACTCTGCTCCTCACCCTCCACCTCGACACAGTCGCGCAAATGTCCTGCAACCCCGCCATCGGCGGCCTCGGCAAGAGCCAGCTTGTCCGTGAAGTTGATGCACTCGGCGGCCTGATGGGCATCGTCACCGATCATACCGGTATTCAGTTCCGCATGCTAAACCGCAGTAAAGGCCCCGCCGTTCAGTCCCTGCGTGTGCAAACCGACCGCCTCGCCTACTCCGCCCTCATGCGCCACTTGCTGCAACGCACGCCTCAGCTTGACCTTAAACAAGGCATGGCTACGCGCATTCTCACGGATGATAACGGCGTCTCCGGTGTCGAAACCTCCGCCGGCGCCGTCTATCGCGCCCGCGCCGTCGTCGTCACTACCGGCACCTTCCTGAACGGCCTCATTCACATCGGCGCCACCATGATGCCCGGCGGCCGCACTGGCGAGCCGCCCGCGCTCGGCCTCTCCGAATCGCTGCGCGAACTCGGCCACGCCGTCGGCCGCCTCAAAACCGGTACGCCCCCGCGCCTCGACGCCCGCACGCTTGACTTCTCCGTCATGCAGCCCCAGCC
>Ga0129299_1000692_pt1 | contig 21961 bp, 18 predicted proteins | sample ConPoolayeCmetaG_FD_94477 | JGI IMG/M metagenome (GOLD analysis project Ga0129299, IMG submission 94477) | Hot spring microbial mat communities from California, USA to study Microbial Dark Matter (Phase II) - Cone Pool mat layer C metaG ...
GACCCAGCGAGAGCACAAAGGCCAGCGCGAAGATCAGCCCAAAGGCGAGAAAGGGCGGTGCCCCCCCATTAGCCTGTTCCAAACTGGCGATCTCCTGCGTCACCTAGACCCGGCACTATGAAGCCAATTCCGTTGAGCCGCTCGTCAATAGCGGCAACATGAATGGGCACATCAGGATGTGCCTCCCGCATGGCCCTGATCCCCTCCGGGGCGGCGATCAGTCCCACAAATTTAATCCGCCCTGCCCCCCATTCCTTGAGCAAACGTGCGGTTGCTACAGCAGAGCCTCCTGTAGCAAGCATGGGATCAAGGATCAGACAGACCTGCACACGAGGTTCAACCGGCAGTTTGTTGTAATATTCAACAGGGCGGAGGGTACGCTCATCACGGTACAGGCCAATGTGCCACACCTCAGCTCCCGGCATCATCTCCCACACTCCATCAACCATGCCCAGCCCGGCCCTCAAGATTGGGACAAGACCGATGGTCTCTGCCAGTTGCCAACCATTGGCTTCGCCCATCGGCGTCTGGACATGGCGGGGCAACAAAGCCAAATCCTGTGTCGCCTCATAGCATAACAGGATGGCCAGTTCTCTTACCAATTGACGGAATAAGGTGGAGTTTGTGTCTTTATCACGCAAGAGGGTGAGCTTATGCCGGACCAATGGGTGCGAGGAAACAAACACACCTTCCATTAAGGGCTGCCTCCTTCAGGTGATGCCGGAACACAGGCAAGGCGATTGTACGGTAGCGGTTCGGTTCACGCAAAATCTGGAAGACAGCCTTGTCTTCGTCTAAACGAACTTCTTTTTGCAAGCCCACCTATTCCACGATAGAATAGGATCATGAATGCACCGGTGCCTGATGAAGTGATCCTAGGCCTCCTGGCGGCTCAACCCCAGCATGGCTACGAACTGTTAGAGCGATTTCGTTCACGTGCCCATCTGGGCCGCATCTGGACAATGAGTACCAGTCAGCTCTACGCCGTGCTGAAGCGGCTGGAACGCGAAGGACTGATTGAGGGGCAACAACTCCAATCGCCCGATGCTCCGCCCCGAACTGAATACGCAGTGACAGAAGCCGGCTTGCAACGCTTGCACGTCTGGCTGAATGAGCCGCGGCCCTCTTCCAGCATTCGCCGTATCCGGGTGGAGTTTCTGAGCAGATTGTACGTGGCCAGCCTTCTGGACATCCCGCCGGCCAGCATTGTCGAGCGTCAGAAATCAATCTGCTTGGAACAACGCGAGCGACTGCTCAAAGATCGCCAGCAAGCCGCCTCCGAGGTCGAAGCACTCACATTAGACCTTGTACTAGGGCAATTGGAAGCGGCGCTGGTCTGGCTGGAGCGCTGTAAGGAGGGTCTGCCATCAGTCAGTAAAAGCTAACTTTCCCACATCCCACAGCCATCCGGCTGTGACTCCAAACTCGGACATGCATCTCTCTGAGAAAAACTAGGAAGGATCAGCATTCCATGAGACCTGAGCGTACATGGTCAGCTTTCATCATGATAGGAGCAAGTATGCTGGTGTTGGGTTGCTCCGCTCCCACACCGGCAGAGGTAACCACGCCGACGGCTGAAAGCATTTCCCCCGTAGAGACGGAAGCCATCTCTACGAACACCCCTGTTCCAACCACTGTCCCGCGCTTCACGATCCAGGCTGATGCCAGCTTTCAGCCCCCCCTGTCCGCCCTCTATGCGGCACTCTATGGGGACGAGCAACCGGTATTCGTCGACTCAAACGCTGATCTGATAGCCGCCGCCGTCGAGGGAGAGACGTTTGTCCCCTCAAGCACACAGGCTGTCTTTCTGCCGGGCGCCGCCCTGATCGCCGCAACCGACTCGGCAGATGTACTCGATTTTATCGCCTTTGCCGTTTCGGCGGACGGCCAGCAAGTGCTGATTGAGGCAGGTGCTCTTCCCGATGTCATTACGCTGACCGATCAGGCGGGCAATACCGTCGAACTGGCTCAGCCTGTGCGCCGTGTGATCAGCTCGCATGGCCCGACGACCGCACTCATCTATGGTGTAGGGGCACAGGATCGGCTGGTGGCGGCCTCTTACCTTGGCGCACGTGATCCGGCAGGGGCGGCGGCTATGGAGCGGATTGATCCACGCTTTCCGGAGCTGGCGGCAGACGATCTGTTCTCACAACAGAACTTTAATGTCGAGGAAGCCGCTCTCCGTAACCCCGATCTGATCACGACCAGTGCCCGAACGCAGTGGCTTGATGTTGCGGCTGAACTGGATATTCCTGTCTTCCTGTTCCAAGCAGAAACACCCGATCTCCTGAAAGAAGCCATGCTGCTTGCAGGTCAGATATTCGGGCCTAACACCACTGCACAGGCCGAGGCTTGGGTCGCTTATTATGAATCCGTGATTGAGGCAATAGCTGAACATACAGCCCCACTCTCCGATGGGGAACGTGTGCGCGTCCTCTTCACTGGCACTGAGCCGCTCCGAGTGGCCAGCGGCGAGATGTACCAGACCTCTATCATTGAGTTGGCCGGCGGCGTATCGGTAAGCGCTGAGCTAACAGGTTATTGGAACGATGTCAATCTAGAGCAGATCGCAACCTGGAATCCGGACGTGATCATTGTACCGCCTTACGGCGGCGCCAGCGTAGAGGCCATCACTGAAAGCCCCGAATGGCAAATTCTGGAGGCGGTGCAGGCTGGGCGTGTCTATCGGATGCCCAAGCTGGTTGTGCCGTGGGACACCCCGGCTCCCGACTCGGTGCTGGGCATCATCTGGATGGCACAACTCCTCTACCCGGAAACGGTTGAGCTGGATTGTGCAGAGCAGGCCCGCTACTTTTACAATACCTTCTACCGCTATGCTATCACAGACGAAGAAGTTACAGCGCTCTGCACAGTTCAGTGATAAATGGCTGGCAGGGCTGGTTGTCCGTCAGCAGGCAGCGAATGGACTCCTCTTTGCCCTGCCAATTATCCTATTCTTTCTGACGTTGGCGTTGGGACGCTATGAGATCGGGATAGCGGACGTAGGGCGTATTTTGCTCTCTCCGCTGTCCCCCTCTCTGGCCGCAGGTATTCCAGAGACAGCACAACAGTTAGTCCTCCGTGTCCGTCTGCCGCGCGCCCTAGCCGCATTGCTGATTGGTGCTAGTCTTGGCGGCACAGGCACAGCGTTTCAGGCTATCTTTAAGAACCCCCTCGTTGACTCAAACATCCTTGGAGTTACTTCAGGTGCTGGGTTTGGTGCGGCGCTGGCCCTTTTACTAATGGGTAGACCATGGCAGGTACAACTTTCAGCCTTTGCCTTTGGCCTGCTGGCTGTCATGCTGGCCTTCTTTGGTAGTCGCCTGTACAAGACCACACCCCTTCTGGTCCTGACACTGATGGGCATTCTGATAGGGTCGCTCTTCGGCTCACTCACCTCCCTATTGAAGTACGTCGCTGACCCGCTTGATACATTACCTGCTATCACTTTCTGGCTGTTGGGCAGCCTGACCAGTATCAGTTGGCAGAACATGACAGGCCTGGTCATCATCACCATGGGAGGCGCACTATTTCTGTGGCTGGTGCGCTGGCGGCTGAACATCCTCTCACTAGGCGATGAGGAAGCTAAAGCACTAGGGGTTGACCCCACACGGATGAAAATCTTAATCATCGCGTGCGCTACCCTGATGACTGCGGCCGCAGTATCGGTAAGCGGGGTGATCGGCTGGGTAGGGCTGGTCATGCCTCATGCGGGGCGGATACTTGTCGGTCCTGATCACAAGCGTCTGCTGCCGGCCACGCTGAGTCTGGGGGCATCCTTCCTGCTACTGATTGATACCATCGCACGCACTTTGCTCCCCGGTGAAATCCCGCTGGGCGTCTTAACTGGCTTGATCGGCGTCCCTATACTGATCGTGTTACTGCGCCGCAACCGCACAGGATGGTAACAATGCGTCTGGAAGCTCAGCAGGTAGGTTACGCCTATATTCCCGGTCAGCCCGTCCTGCGCGACGTGTCACTGCAATTAGAAGCCGGAGAGACCCTCTATATATTGGGACGCAACGGCGGTGGAAAGACGACACTGCTTTCATGTTTGGCGGGGCTGATACGTCCCACTGCTGGACGGGTACTGCTGGATGGAAAGGACATTCACAGCTACGCGCCAGCCGTTCGCGCCCGTCTGATTGGGTTGATCCCCCAGATGCACACTCCCGCCTTTGCGTACACCGTCCGCGAAATGGTGCTGATGGGGCGTGCGCCGCATCTGGGCTGGCTTGGCTCCCCCTCACGGGCCGACTATATGATGGCCGATGAAGCCCTAGAGCAGGTCGGCCTGTCTGAGTTGCGAAGCCGCCCCTATACCGAGATCAGTGGAGGTGAAAGGCAACTAGTTCTGATTGCAAGAGGGTTGGCCCAGAGATGTAACATCCTGCTGATGGATGAACCTACCGCCCATCTTGATCTGAGCAACCAACAGCGGGTGCTGGAAATGATCAACCAACTGAGCAAACAGGGGCCGTCATTTGTCATCTCTTCACATGCCCCTAACGACGCTCTGATCTACGCTGATCGGGTGATGTTGCTGAAGAATGGAACGGTTATGGCATACGGCACACCACAGGAGACATTGACTGAGACGATGCTCTCTTCCGCATACGGCATTAGAACGGAAGTGATCTACGACTGCGAAAACGGTTCAAGCCGGCCACGTGCTGTTGTAGCCCAACGCCCTGCAGTGCTAACCCCCGACTCGCTGGAGAAGCCGGGGACCCTCCTCAGTGAGGTTTTCAAGGAAAGCGAGCATACACCGCAACTCATTCTGGTAACCGGCCTAAGCGGCGCAGGAAAGACCACCTGGTGCTCCCGGCTGGTTGAGTTAGCACAGAAACGGGGCCTCAAAGTTGAAGGGGTCCTGTCTCCTGCTGTGTTTGAAGACGGACGCAAAACGGGGATTGATATGGTCAACCTACAGAACGGCGAGCGCCGCAGGCTGGCCAAACTACGGGAAGGCGGGCCGGCAGAGTTAGCTACCACACAATGGCAATTTGATCCGACCGTGATGGCATGGGGCGATCATATTCTGCGCGACAGCTCAGGCGGTGACCTATTGATCATTGACGAGTTAGGGCCGCTTGAGTTCCTGCGCCATCAGGGGCTGACAGAAGGCCTGCGCCTGATTGACGAGCAACGCTACAAGGTGGCCTGTGTGGTAGTGCGCTCTTCGCTGTTGCCTACTGCTTTACAACGATGGCCTCAGGCTTTGGTGATCAGCGGCAACTGCAAGCACCGTCCATCAGAGAGTGCGCCAGCCTTATCTGACCAGTAAACTGTGCAGGCTATGGATACCGGCCCTTAGTCCTACCCAAGGTTGAAAGATGGGAGCAGACTCCCCAATATCGTACTACCCTAAAACTCAATCGGAGCCAGTATACATGTCAGGCCAATCTTTTAACCTACCCCAGCCGGCGGAATTGCTCCAGACGTTGATCCGCTTCGATACCACCAACCCGCCGGGCAACGAGGCAGAGTGTGTCATCTATTTGAACGAGCTTCTGCAAGCGGCAGGTATCGAGACCACGATTCGGGCTCGTGATCCACGCCGCCTCAACCTGATCGCCCGCCTGCCGGGGCAGGGGAATGTTCCTCCCCTAATGATGTACGGACACGTGGACGTAGTGACCACCCTCGATCAGAGCTGGCTGTACCCCCCTTTCTCAGGTGAGATTGCTGAGGGATACATCTGGGGCAGGGGGGCATTGGATATGAAAAGCGGTATCGCCATGATGGTGTCCGCCATGTTAAGGGCCAAAGTAGAGGAAGTATCCTTGCCGGGGGATGTCATCCTAGCCGTCTTGAGCGACGAGGAGGTGGACGGCGAGTACGGCGCTGGCTACCTAGCAGATCAGCATGCGGAGCTGTTCAAAGGCATCCGCTACGCGATTGGTGAGGGAGGGGGATTCTCGGTCTATCTGGCGGGGCACAAACTGTACCCGATCATGGTGTGTGAGAAGCAAGTCTGTTCAGTGCAGGCGATTGTGCGCGGCCCCGGCGGGCATGGATCGGTCCCCCTGCGTAACGGAGCCATGTCAAAACTGGCCCGCCTAATCCAGAAACTTGAGCGCTATCACCTTCCAGTGCACATTACTCCAGTGGCACGCCAGATGATCGAGACAATGGCGCAGGCATTGCCATTCCCCGCTCGGCAGGGATTACGACTCCTGCTGAACCCTGCGCTGACCGACATGATACTCGACTCAATGGGCGAGCAGGGCCGCCTGCTGAACCCCGCCCTGCATAACACGGTCAGCGCAACCATTGTGCGGGGCGGACACAAGATCAACGTCATTCCCAGCGAGATAAGCCTTGAGCTGGATGGCCGGCTTCTGCCCGGCTTCAAACCGGATGATATGCTGCGTGAATTGCGTCAGTTGCTGGGCGATGATGTGGAGCTGGAGGTAACCCGCTACGATCCGGGGCCGGGAGAGCCAGATATGGGATTGTATGACAGGCTGGCCGATACGCTCCGAGAATGCGACCCTGCCGCTATTCCGATGCCTTACCTGCTCAGCGGTGTCACAGATGGACGCTATTTCGCCAAGCTCGGCATTCAGACATACGGCTTCCTGCCAGTTTCCCTGCCGGCGGGGGTTGACCTTTTGAGCACCATCCACAGCGCTAATGAGCGCATCCCAGTCGGCGGCGTGGAGTTTGGGACGGACGTCCTTTACAAAGTGCTTCAACGTTTTGGCACATGAACTCTCTGAAACAGGCATTCCTGCCCCCTGCGGGAGGGGGGTGTTGGCTCGCTTAGTCTGGCTCAGAGATCGTGTCTGCTAGCCGCCCACAGAACTATACTTCTGCGCTCTCAGCCTGATCCTCGTCATAGGGCGTGATCAGCTTTGCCAGTTGCGGTCTAAGTGCCTGTACAGCACGGGCACGGTGGCTGACACGGTTTTTGACTTCCGGCGCTAGCTCTGCCATTGTCATGCCGCACTCGTTCACAAAAAAGACGGGATCATAGCCAAAACCATGAGTGCCGCGCGGCGCATGGGTGATGCGGCCCTCGCAGACTCCTTCAGCCGTGTAAACCTCACCGCTGGGCATATACAATGCTACCACACAGCGGAAACGTGCACTGCGCTGAGCATCCGGTATGTTCTTCATCCTCTCAAGCAGCAAACGGTAGCGGTCAGCGTCGCTGGCGTTGGGGCCGGCATATCGTGCTGACTGGACCCCCGGCGCCCCGCCTAGAGCATCCACTTCCAGCCCCGAATCATCAGCCAGAGCGGGCAGGCCGCTCAACCGCGCGCAGGCCTCTGCCTTGAGAAGGGCGTTCTGCTCAAAAGTTGAACCTGTCTCCTCCACTTCTGTGCTGACCCCCGCATCATCCAGTGTGACCCACTCGACCGGCAGGCCGGCCAGCAGGGCGGCATATTCACGGAGCTTCCCACGATTGCGGGTGGCGATTAGTATCTTCATCCTGCAACGATCCGCTTCCCCATCTCTTCCGCCTTAGCTCTGAAGTCTGCCATATCTATTACTGTTCCTTCTACACGAGCCTGCTCGGCGGCAAAGGCCATCAAATGGCTTTCCAGCGAAGCACGGGCCGAAGTCAACGGCGCCTGCCGACCATCACGTAACGCTTCTACAAAGGCATTCATCAGCCCGTCATCACCGCCGCCGTGCCCGCCGGCCTCTAACTGATTGGGGAACTCCCTCCGTTCAACCCGTGTATGGCGATGATCATACAACTCAATGAATGTCCGGTTGAAGCTGAACTTGCCCAACAGCGTAGCCTGTGAGCCATCTATGCGAATGGTGCGTCCCTCCTCAAAGGAGTGACCGTGCATGGTCAAAGAGACTGAAATGTCATCTTCAAACTCCATTGTCACGATCTGGTGATCCACCACGTCGTTATCACAGCGATAGACGCACCGCCCATAGGGGCCGGTTTCCAAGGCGCGCCGCAGGCTGACCAGGTCTGCCGGATGATCGCAAATGATGGAACGCGGCCAGCCGTCATATGCTGTCAGCCGTCGCAAAGGCGGGACAATAGCCGCCAGCCCTTTAAGAAGGCAGGGAGTATGGAGCGCCATCCATCCCGCCCAGCGATAGACCGGATTTCGTGCCTGACTGAGGCCGTAATGAATGGGTGTGAGATCGAGATACAGCGCTGGAGCATAGAAGGGGCAAGTCTCCTCAAGCGGACAGCCATCTGTACAACGAGCCGGTGCCCCGGGCGGGGCATTCTCCTCGCGAAAGTGCGTCAGAGCACCAATTGAGCTGAGCCGCTTGACCTTTCGCCCCAGTATCCAGTGGAGGAAATCCATGTCGTGACAACATTTGGCAAGGATCATCGGGCTGGACTCAGCGGCCTGCCGCCAGTTGCCGCGCACGTAACTATGCGCCATATGCCACGCCGAAACATTCTCCCGATGAGAGACTGTGATAATCTGCCCCAACTGGCCGGACTGGACGATCTGGTAGACCTGCCGGGCAAAATCGGTATAACGCATCACGTGGCATATCTGTAATACACGCCCGCTTTGCTCAGCGGCACGGACAAGGGCTACACATTCGTCCAGCCTGTGTGCCATTGGCTTTTCAAGCAACACATCATACCCTGCCGCAAGGGCGGCCAGCGCAGGGCCTGTGTGCATCTGATCTTGTGTGGTGATAATAGCCGCACGGGCCATCTGAGGGCGTGAGAGTAAATCCTCCCATGTATGGAATTGACGTTCCGGCGGAATATGATGGGAACGGGCAACCTGCTCCCGACGTGCATCCCGCGGCTCAGCGACAGCAGTGATCACAAGCCGATCAGGGTGAGCAAGCGCCCACCCTCCATAGGCCTCTGCACCACGATTGCCGGCCCCGATCAGGACGGCCTCCACCGGTTGCGACATGTGCTTATCCCCCTATCTGTGTGTGCCAAAGCGATGGCGCACCGCCAGCCTCAATGTATCGGCGATAGTACGGCCAACCCTCATTTTGGTGGGTGTGGGCTTCAGATCATAGCGCAGGGTAAAAGGCACCTCACCAAAGCGAATTGGCTTCAGGTGCGAAAGCTGAAGCAAAATCTCGACCATGCAGGCAAAGCCGCGCTCGGTGATGAAGCGGTCGCCATAATGCTCATAGGCACGTTGCAACACGCCTGCACGATACGCACGGAAGCCACATGAATAGTCCCGCACGCCGGGGATGCCAAAAGCAACTTGGAATAACAGGCTCATAACGGGACTGTAAAGACGACGTAGGGGAGGCACTCCATAAACCCGTGCCCCCCTCCTGAAGCGCGAGGCGATGACGACATCGTATCCTTCTCGAACGCGCTGTACCATGAGGGGAATGCGGTCAGGGGGTTGGGTGTTGTCAGCATCCAGCGTGACAATCACATCATCGCTTCGGGCATCCTGCAAGGCAACCCGGAAGCCGGTCTGGATGGCCTGACTCAGGCCCTGATTGCCCTCATGCTGAACAAGGATAACCCAGGGGGCATCGGCGGCATATTGCCGTGCCACCTCGGCTGTCCGGTCAGTACTGCCATCATCTACTACGATGGTACGCAGGTCAGGCAGGCTCATGGCCCGGACTTCGGCAAGCGCATCTAGCAAGGGAGGAAGGGCAACTTCCTCATTGTAAGCAGGCAAAATGACGGTGATCATATGGAGGCGATCCGTAAAGCCTTCTGAGGTTGATGAAAGAAGTACAGCTACCCGAAGTAGTATACCACAGGCCATCATTCCGCCGAATGGCACATTATAACATACATAATAGGCCTATTAAGTCTAAATTAGGAATTGAGTCCTATTTCATCTACAAGACAATGAACTATAATCAGATTAGGTTAGGTAGTCTGGCAAGCGTTGTATTGTCATTAGTGGGTCGAGATTGATCGGTCGTACTGGTTGGTCTGGCGCTTTGTGAGGGGATAAGTGCTCGTGGGGTAGTCAAGAGCGCCAGAAAGACTAAAGTCATCCGCCAAGATCATGTATGATCTTGGCGGATGTGTTTTATGTCGTTTCTGCCAAACCTCATTTTCACAGTCAGCCAATTGGTTCAGCAAGCTGGTTAATCTCTGGGCTGTTGTTACATGAGGCTACTTGTACAATGCTCATTGCACATGAACAGAGGACTTACTCCCACATATCAGGTATCACCCTCTCTTGAAGGCTAGATATGGCGTCTTTCCAGTCTCTAGAGAGAAAATCCTCGATCACCAAGTTTGCATAAACGATCCTTAAACTCTTTTAACAATGGGGTGACCTTAAAATCTTGATTTCTTTAAGATCACCCCATTGTTTACATTCAACGACTCTGCTAACATGATGACTGAATCACACAAGCGAAGGACCCAACTAAGACTAATCGAATAACTGGCCGTTGCCCTCAGCAGAGGTATGGCCACTACCAAGAAGGGCAATAGGCAGTCTGGTTGTGTTCTTTTCACAGGCCGCTCTGCAACACGAGAGCACACGAATGGACAACCGATCCCGTAGCCCTGCCGAAATCTGGAAGACAGCTCACGGTGAACTTCAACTCCAGATGCCACGTGAAACTTTCGACACGTGGCTTCGTAACTCTCGCCTGATTGCCCATGAGGATGGAACCTACATCATCGGCGTCCCCAATATTTACGCACGGGAGTGGCTGGAACAACGTCTCAAAAAGGTCATTACCCGCACCCTGAGTCAGGTTGCCGGGCGGACAGTGGAGGTCCGCTTCGTCTTGTGGTCAGAGCATCCACAGAAAGACAGCCTACGTGAAGCGGGGCCGCTGTTGGCAGAGCTTGAGCCGCCTGAGCAGGCAATCCGCTTTGAACGGTTACTGCCCGGTGAAACCGGCCTAAACCCCCGCTATACATTTGACACCTATGCCGTCGGCGGCAACAATCGGCTGGCTTATGCCGCGGCGCTCTCAGTAGCGGAGACACCAGCCATTCAGTTCAATCCACTGTATGTTTACGGGGGGGTCGGCTTAGGCAAATCCCATCTGATTCATGCTATCGGCAACGCTTGCCAGTTACAGGGTCTGCGGGTACTTTATGTGTCTTCTGAGACATTCACCAATGACCTGGTAGCCGCCATCAAAACCCACCGTACCGACGAATTTCGCGATAAATACCGTCTGCTTGACGTACTGCTGATGGATGACATCCAGTTCATCGCTGGCAAGGAATCTACTCAGGAGGAGTTTTACCACACCTTCAACGCACTCTACGACGCTGGCGCACAGATTGTGCTGGCCGCCAGCAACGCCCCCTCTGAGCTTAGACGGCTCGATCCTCGCCTGCGGTCACGCTTTGAAGGCGGCCTGGTTGTTGAGATACACCCGCCCGATTACGCTACCCGCCTTGAGATTTTGAACATCAAGGCCCGCCTGCGCGGCTTCGAAGGTCAGGTATCTCCGGAGGTACTTGAGACTCTGGCGGACACGGAGGAAATGAGCGTTCGGGAGTTGGAAGGGGCACTTAACCGATTGATAGCTTCAGCCTTATTGACTCACGAAGCGCCATCGGTGAGTCTAGCGGAGGAAGTGTTGGGGAAGATTCGAGACAGGCATCCCTCCCCGACATTGGAAGACATCATCATTGCGGTAGCTGAGTTCTATGGCGTCTCACCTGATGAGTTATGCGGGCGCGGCCGTTCGCGCGAGGTCTCAGTGGCACGTCAAGTGGCGATCTATCTGGCACGTGAGGAAACGGATGTTCCTCTCCAGCAGATCGGCGAGGCACTGGGGGGACGTAATCATAGCACGGTGTTGTATAGTTGCGAACGCATTGCTGACTTAGTGGAAACTGACTCACAGATGCGCCATCAGGTGCAGACCATCCTGCAGTCTCTGCGGCCGCAAGGGGCAGTGCGCCGGCAAACACCCGCTGACTGAATGTCTTGCACTGAGAAGAAAAAGAGCTACTCCTCACTCAGAGCAGCTCTTTTTTGCCATGCTATGGGGCAGTCTTCTGCTGACCTTACCAGCCGATCCGTCCGACTGTGCGCTGTTCCTTCCACGGATCAGCCTCATTGTGGTAACCAGCCTGTTCCCAGAAACCCAGACGGTCCTTATCAGTAAACTCTAGAGCACGCAACCACTTGGCGCTCTTCCAGAAGTATTTCTTCGGAACCAGTGTACGTAAAGGATAGCCGTGATCGGGTTCAAGAAACTGACCATCATATTTGTACGCCAGTAATACATCATCATCGAGCATAACTTCGAGCGGCAAGCTGGTCGTGAACCCATACTCACAGTGGGCGATCACAAACTTAGCCTCTGGTTTAACCCTCAGCAGTGCCACAAACTCTTTAAAAGGGACACCCTCCCACACCGTGTCAAATTTACTCCAAGCGGTGACACAGTGAATATCGCAGGTGACTGTTTTCGTGGGTAGTTTCAGGAACTCCTCCCACGTCCAAGTCATCTCCTTCTCAATCAGGCCAAATGCCCGCAACGTCCACTTGCTCATATCGTACTGAGGCACCGGCCCATAATGCAGTACCGGAAACTTCGTTGTCAACGACTGCCCCGGCGGGAGACGCCCCTGCTCTGCCACTTTCTTCTCCAGTTCACGTCGCTTGTCTTGAAACATCTGTCTGCTCCCATCTTCCATACCGTGCGCATTAACTGAGCAGAGTCTATCAATCCGTCCATCATTCTACAACCGTAACGGCCAGCCGCTCGCACGGATACCTCTCCGTTGTGAATCTTGGCCCTACACAGGGCTTCTGCTTTGCGGTAGACTGGAGGACGGAACGAAGTTGTCTGTTTACATCGCTAGTAAGCCCTTGAGCAGTATGAGGAGGTAAGTATGCATTTTGATTTGAACAACCCACGCACTCTGGCAACCACCGGCATCATGACGGCGCTTGTGCTGGGCCTGACGCTGGTGCATGTTGCCCAGACCCCTATCGGGGGGTACATCCATCTGGGGGATGTGGTGATCGTCTTCACCGCCCTAGCTTTTGGTCCGTGGGCCGGCCTGATCGCTGGCGGGGTAGGCACTGGCCTTGCTGACGTAGTCAGCGGTTACGCCATTTTTGCCCCCCTCTCCCTGATCGTACACGGGGCACAGGGATTCATGATCGGATGGATCGCCCGCCAGAATGCGACCTCCGTCCGCACTGTCATCGCCCTGATCGTTGGGTGGTGCATTCTGGTGGCAGGCTACTTTCTGGGTGAGAGCCTGATTCCCATCTTCGGCGGCATGGCATATGCCCTGACTGAGGTACCATGGAATGCTGTGCAGGGACTGGTCGGCACTAGCGGCGTAGTTGTCTACCTCGCTGTTGCGCGGGCATATCCCCGTCTACGCCATTCTGCGTCGGAGTAGGTTCACACACTGTGATCCGCATTGAGAACCTGAGTTATACCTACCCCTCTATCGCGCCGAGCGGGAATCCTGTGACAGCTCTAAATAACCTCTCCGTCGAGATAGCGGCTGGAGAGTGCCTTGCCGTGACCGGCCCTAATGGTTGTGGCAAGACGACTCTATGCTTGGCTGTTGCAGGGCTTGCACCCCGTTTGACAGGCGGAAAGCTGACCGGTCATATCTGGGTAGCAGGGCAGGATGTACAGGCCATGCCCATCGGAGCGCTGGCCGATCAGATCGGGCTGATCCTCCAGGACCCGACCGGTCAGCTTTTTAATCCGACAATCGAGGAAGAGATTGCATGGGGGCTGGAGAATCTGGGCCTGAACCGTGAAGAGATGGGCAAGCGTATCAATTGGGCGCTGGAGACGGTCGGGCTGGGCAAACTGCCACGCGAACGTTCCCCCCAGAAGCTCTCCAGCGGCCAGCAAAAACGTCTGGCTCTGGCGGCCACACTGGCATTGCGCCCTGCCGTCCTGATCCTTGATGAACCATCGAGCGGCCTTGCACCGTCGGGGCGTGCCGAGATGATCACTGCCCTGCGCGACCTACGTGCAAGCCAAGACTTAACCATCCTGCTGGCCGAAAGCGACCCGGATGTCATTGCGGAGCTGGCAGATAGAATACTGATCTTGGACAATAACGGCAGACTGATTCGAGAGGGAAGCCCTCGACAGATTTACCTCGCGCCAGATCATTCTTGCCACTCCAAGATGAGGACACCCTCAGCTAGTCAATTCGCCGCAGAGGTTAACGCAAGGCGGGGGCTTGACCTGACATGCCTTACTTTTAAGCAGGCAGTAGAGCAGATCGGGGGCTACCCGCTTAACGCTCCTTTGTCCCGCTCCTCCCCGCTGGTCACTTCCCCCCCTCCACACTCCGATCCAGCCATTGAGCTGGAGCATCTGTCTTTTGCCTATATCTCATCTCACCCTGTCCTGCACAATCTAAGCCTGACCATCCCCCGCGGACAGTTTGTCGTGCTGGCAGGAGACAACGGAGCAGGCAAAACGACGCTGGCCAAACATCTGGTCGGCCTGCTGAGGCCTACTTCGGGACGGGTACTGATCAATGGCATGGACACAGCCGGGCAATCCGTCGGACAGTTGGCACACCAAGTTGGCTTTGCTTTCCAGAACCCGGAGATGCAAATCTTCAGTCCAACGGTTCGCGAAGAGATAGCCTTCGGGCCGCGTAACTTGGGGATGCAGGGGGCCGTGCTGGATGAAGCAGTGGAAAAAGCACTAGACTATTTTGGGCTGACTGACATGGCAGACTACCCCCCTGCCGCCCTGAGCACCAGCGCCCGACGGATGGTTGCGCTGGCAAGCATCGCCGCTATGAACACGCCAATCCTTGTGCTGGATGAGCCGACAGCCGGCCTGGATGCGCTTGGGCAGACACGTATCATGGAGTGGCTGTCTGCTCACCGCCGCTTAGGTGGAACGATCCTCCTGATCACACACGACATGGAACTAGTTACCCGCTATGCTGAGCGGGTGCTCATCCTGAAGGAAGGAGAATTGGTGTGTGATGGTACACCAGAGCAGGTTTTCACCCGTCTGGAAGTACTAAAAGCCGCCGGGCTTGAACCCCCCTTTGCGGCCCGCCTTGCCGCTCAGCTCGCTAACCCCTGCCTTGCCGCCGACTTGACGCCCCAAGGGGCGGCGCAGGCATGGCTGGAGTGTCTGTCATGAGTGCTTCAGCCGACCTATACGCGCCGGGCCGATCATGGCTGTATCGGCTCGATCCCCGTGTGAAACTATGGTTCGCCCTGCTGGGCATTGTGTTATGCGTGATCACTTCCCGTTTGGACATGCTCTTCGGCATGTTGATAGCAAGTCAAGCCATACTGTTACTGGGGGGACTTCCGCCGCGGGAGCTTGGCCTTGTATGGCGCTCGTTGATTCCAGTCGTAGCAATTATCTTGATCTGGCAGCCGATCTTGACACCCGGCTCCGGCACGGCGTTGTTACAGATTGGCCCTGTTCGGCTCACTGAGTCCGGCCTGCTGTTAGGGGTGCGCTATGCTCTGCGCATCGCGGCGGCGGCGTTCACAGCACTTGTGCCTGTGCTGACCACTCCTACCAACAGACTGGTGCGCGGCCTGCAAAAAGCCGGTCTTCCTTACACATGGGGAATGGCCATCGGGTTGGCACTTCGCTACCTTGGAACAGTAGGAGAACTCTATACTACCATTTCGGAAGCACAGCAGGCGCGGGGTTGGGACCTTTCAAGGGGGGGTATGCTCAAACGGGCACGAGCGGCAGTACCAACTCTGATTGCGCTAATCATTGCATCCCTGAGGCTCAGCGACTCGCTGGCAGTTGGACTGGCCGCCAGAGGGTTTGGGCTGAAACGTCAGCGTACATGGTGGCATGATATTGCGCTGTCACGTACAGATTGGCTGGCGCTCATCTTGATCACGGCTGTTTTCATCGGCATACTGGCCGCTCTATACTTGCACTAAGGTAAGGATGTGACGGAATGATCACCAAGCGGATGGTAGGTATCGCCCTGATCCTATTAGGAGTCCTTATTGTGGCCGCCAATTTGGCCGTAGACCTGATCGGCTTTGGCAAGTGGGAGGGCTTTGGGCCGTCGCAATGGGCCATGCTGGGTGCTGGTCTGGCTACTATCATAGCGGGAGCGGCCATGATCCCGCTTGGCGACAGGCCGGCCTGAAACAACACCCCGCCCCCATCAATCATATGCCAAACAGAAAGGTAGCCCTTTGACTGCGATACAACTACAGCGTCTTGACCGCATCTTCCAATCTCCCGTATGGACATGGACAGGAAGGGTCCTGCTGATCTTAGCTCTCACTGCCCTTGCCTTTCTCTTTCTGGTATATGTGCTTTACGCGGGCGCGCTGATCCGCTTCCCCTTCGATTACGATCAGGGAGAAGGGTTTGAATTATGGGACGCAGTCCTTTCTAGCCGGGGTGAATGGATCTATCGGGACAGCAATACCTACCCCTTCTACTCCTCCAATTATCCGCCAGTTTTCCCCTTACTCCTTGTGCCCGGAGTCTGGCTGTTTGGGCCTCACCTGTGGATTGGCCGGGCATGGTCCTTTATAGCCACGTTGATCAGCGGAGGGGCGATCTTCTGGATCATCTATCGGGAGACAAAGGATTGGACAGCGGCATTATTGCCTGCATCAGCCTTCTTTGCTTCCAACATTGTTTATCAGGTAGGGCCTCTCTTCCGCCTTCAGGCCACGATGGTGATGTTCGGGCTACTGGGTGTAGCCATGATGAGCAAGGTCGAGGAGGCAGGCAAGGGCCAACGGTATCTATGGGCTTCGATGCTGTTCTTGTTGCTGGCTGGGTATACCAAGCAGTTGGCCTTTGATGCTGTACTGGCCGCCTTTATTTTCCTGTTCCTGCGGCGACCGCGTCAGGCCGTTTTATACGGGGCTGGTTTTGCCATAGTGGTAGGGCTGATTTTCTGGGGGCTGAACAGCGCTACTGATGGGCAATGGTTTATCAATACAATGGCCGCTAATGCCAACCCTTTCATACCGGGACAAGCGCTTACCTTTTATATTCAGTGGTTCAATCTGCATCAGGTGATCATCCTGCTGGCAGGCCTGTATGTGTTGTACACCCTCTATGTAGATCGTATCAGTGTGTACAGCCTGTACTTTGTCCTGTCTACAGCAGTGGGCGCACTGAGCGGCAAGTGGGGAGCCGGCCCCGCCTACTTTATGACAGCCATCGCGGCGGCCTGTATAGGTGCCGGCCTGATGCTGGGGATATTGCGCCGTTGGCTCCATCAGCTTGCAGAACAACCATCGGAGCAACGCCGGATGTGGGGGCGGGCGGGCTTGGCCGCTTTTGGGATTATTGTACCCTTGCTATTTCTCTATCAAGCCCGCCTGAATCTGCATCTTCCCCTCGATCACCCCTTGACTCGGCCCGTCGCCCGTGTTCTCAACCTGCCAGAGTATGACCCGAACCGCTTTCGGCAGGACTATTACGATACCGTCGGCTATACTCAATTGGGCCACCTTCCCAACGAAGAGGATATTGCGGCAGGTTGGCGCATTGTGGAATGGGCGCGAAGCACCCCCGGCCTTGTATGGAGCGAAGAGGCAGCTTTTGAAATCTTAGCTGGTAAGGAGGTAGTGACTAACCCGACCCAGCTCCTAAACCTGTACCAACAGGGCAGACTGGACACCCGTGAGATGATCGAGATGATCAACGAGCAGGCCTTCGACGTGGTGATCTTCCGCGCCCAGTTCTATCCATTGCCCGTGTTGGATGCCTTTGGTCAGAATTACCAGATTGTCGAGCAGATCACCATGAATGGGTTCACCTATACTATTCTGGTGCCCAAAGAGTAAGCCCTGCCGGTAGTATTTCCGGCAGGGCAGGCTTACCCTATACCCTGCGTAAATTCAGTCTTCGGAAATTGCCTGCTCCTCTTCTTGAGAGGAGGTTACACCCTCCAGCCCTATTTGTTCCCCACAGTTCAGGCATTTAGCCCATTGTTTGTTCTGGAGGACTAACATGCCGCCACAGACCGGGCAAGGGGTAGGGAGGGGGCGTTTCCAGCTTGTCCATTGGCAGGTTGGATAGTTCATGCAACCATAGAAGATACGCCCCTTCCGCGTTTTGCGCTCGACGATCTCACCCCCGCATTCAGGGCAGGCTACCCCGATCTTCTCGAGCCATGGCTCGGTGTAGCGGCATTCTGGGAAATTCGAACAACCGATGAACTTCCCAAAACGCCCCCAGCGGACAATAAGCTTGCCGCCGCACTGAGGGCAGTCACGACCCACCTCTTCATCGCCCAGCTCAATAGCAGGAATCTCCTGATAGGCCCGCTCAACCTCTGCCTTGAACGGCCCATAGAACTCCCGTAAGACGGGCACCCATTCCCGTTCACCCGCCGCGATGCGGTCTAGGTCCTCTTCCATCTTGGCCGTGAATCCGACGTCTATAACCTGCGAGAAATGACCAACCAGCAAGTCGTTGACCACGATACCCGTCTCAGTTGGCACAAGGCGCTTGCCGTCACGTTCTACGTAGCCGCGCTGTTGGATTGTATTAAGGATAGGAGCGTAGGTACTGGGCCTGCCAATGCCGTACTCCTCAAGTGCTTTGACCAGCGAGGCTTCAGTATAGCGGGGGGGCGGCTGAGTGAAGTGCTGTTCAGGCAGAAGCTTGATCAGATCAAGCAACTCGCCCTCAACCAGCTCCGGAAAGACTCGGCCAATGTCGCCGTCTAACGGCGTGTCCTCGTCCGGTATGTCGGCATAGACCGCCAGAAAGCCAGGGAAGCGCAAGGTCGAACCTGAGGCACGGAACAGGTAGGGGCGGTCCTCCTTTGAAGCCTCCGCCGGGCCTGCCAGTACTTCTACAGTGGTAGTGTCATAGACCGCCGCCGCCATCTGGCTGGAGACGAATCGTTGCCAGATCAACCGGTACAGCTTGAACTGGTCAGCGGTCAGGTAAGGTTTGAGCGAGTCCGGTGTGCGGTAGACACTGGTCGGGCGGATCGCCTCATGGGCTTCTTGTGCCCCTTTGACCTTTTTGGCATAGACATTTGGCCGCTCTGGCAGATAATCCAGCCCGTAAGTGTCTTGAATGAACGTGCGAGCCTCAGCCTGAGCCTGAATAGAGATGTTGGTGCTGTCGGTGCGCATGTAGGTGATCAAGCCGACCTCACCGCCGTTACCGATGTCTATACCCTCATAGAGCTGTTGGGCGGTCGCCATGGTGCGGCGGGCAGTGAAGCCTATCCGGCTTGACGCCTCCTGTTGCATGGTACTGGTAGTAAAAGGAGGCGGGGCTTTGCGCTTGCGTTGTCCTTTCTTGACCGAATCAACCACATACTCGGCCTTCTCTAGATCAGCCAGAATCGGGTCAACTGCTCCCTGAGTTGGCAAATTGATTTGCTCATCACGAATCCGTATCAGCCGGGCAACAAAGCTGACACGCCCGGCCTGCATCCGCTCAACTGCGCGGGCCAGCTCAGCGTCAATCGTCCAATATTCTTCTGGCACAAACGATTCGATCTCGCGCTCCCGCTCAACAACCAGCCGCACCGCCACTGACTGCACACGCCCAGCCGATAACCGTGAACGTACCTTCTCCCATAGGAGAGGGCTAAGTTCATAGCCAACCAGCCGGTCAAGGATACGGCGTGTCTGCTGGGCGTTGACGCGGTTCATGTCAATATCACGCGGATTCTGGAAGGCCTCGCGCACAGCATCTTTGGTGATCTCATAGAAAGTCACACGCCGGGCACGTTCCGGCTCGATCTCGGCGGCGGCTATCAAATGCCAAGCGATCGCCTCGCCCTCGCGGTCGGGGTCAGTTGCCAGATACACCTCCTCCGCCTGAGCCGCCGCCGCCTTCAGCTCCTTGACGATGTGACGCTTATCATTTGGCACACGGTAACGCGGCGTGAAGCCGTTCTCCACATCCACAGAGAGCTGAGAGCGAAGCAGGTCGCGCACATGCCCGACCGAGGCCCTAACCTTGTATTCGCTCCCCAGATAATTCTCAATGGTATGTGCCTTGGCAGGAGACTCGACGATGACAAGCTTGCCCTTACGAGGGCCGCCATTGGTACTCCGCCGCACCGCTCTACGCGGAGAAGCGGAATGCACCGGCACAGGTAACCCCTCATGAGCAGGCGTTCTGCCCATACGGAAGATCGTTGCTCCGCATACAGAACATCTCCCCCTCGTAGCAGGCCGGCCTGACTCAGTAAAGACAGGTTCTGTCTCGATCAGCGGGCGTTTGGTTTTGCACCTCACACAGTAAGCTTGGATTTCACCACTCATAGATACTCATTCCGTTGACTCTTTTTGAGATGTTCGACTAACTGTTTCACATCCTGTGAGCGGTCTCGATGACAAATCAACAGCACATCATCCGTGTCAATGATCACAAGGTCTTCTACCCCCAATGTTGCTACCAGTCGGTCGCTGAATACCAGTGTGCGGGCAGTGTCAATGACAAGCGGCTCTTTGCCGTGAATCACGTTGCCGCCACTCTGCAATGATAAGATGTCGTAAAGGGTTTCAAAATTGCCTATATCCGTCCACCCCATCTCGACCGGGATGACCCGCACTCCCTCTTGAATATGTTCCATCAGGGCATAGTCCACTGAAATGCGCTTGACCTGAGGCCATATTTCAGAGAGCAGATTCTCGTAGCCTGTTGTTCCAATGGCAGACGCCAGCCGTTCCAACTCAGTGTAGAGGGTAGGAACATGACGTTCAAACTCTGCCAAGACCCGCTTGACAGGCCAGATGAACATCCCGCTGTTCCAGCTATAACGGCCATCGGCTACAAAGCTGTCAGCGGTGGCCTGATCGGGTTTCTCTCTGAAGCGCTGTAAGATATATACCTCGACACCATCTATTACCCGTTCAAGCGGGCCGCGCTCGATATAACCAAAGCCAGTTGAGGCAAAGGCGGGCTTTATCCCCAACGTCACGATCATCCCTTGTGCGGCAACACGGCAGGCTACGTCCAGCACATGACGAAACTTCTCAACATCAGCAATATAGTGATCGGCGGTCAGCACAGCCATCACTGCTTCGGGATCACGATGGCGGATGTGGATCGCACCCAGTCCTACCGCCGGAGCAGTATCTCGTCCCACTGGCTCAATAATATAGTTCTCATTCGGCAGTTGAGGAGCATGTTCTTTCAGTAGCGGCGTCGGATCGGCGCCTGCTACTACAAGAATACGCTCTGGGGGGAAGAGCGGCTGGAGGCGCTCGACAGCAATCTGAAACATGGAACGATCCTTCTCCACCAGCCGGAGCACAGGCTTAGGACGTTTCTCACGGCTGAGCGGCCATAGGCGCGTTCCGGCCCCGCCCGCCATGATCAGAGCATATGCGTTAGGCACTTCCTCCTCCCATCAGAAACAACCTCCTTTGCAACACCCACACTACTTCAGACTATACCCCTCAAGTACGGACATAGGTCATTGGCCCAACCCGACGAACAGCACCCTTTAATTCCAACAGGGCCAGCGTGCTGACGACTTTTGAAACAGGCAGGCCGCATTGGCGGGTCAGCTCATCTACATGCAATGGCTCGGCAGAGAGCCGCATCAGTATAGCTCGCTCATCTTCGTTAGCCAGAGGCAGACTTCCCCGTGCCTGCACAAATTGAGTCACCTGCTCCAAATGTAACACCTCCAGCACATCGCGGGACGCCAGCACCGGATGCGCACCGTCTTGAATGAGACGGTTAGTGCCGCTACTCCCCTTAGCTGTGATATTACCGGGCACAGCAAAGACTTCGCGTCCCTGCTCCAACGCGTAACGGGCAGTCATGAGTGCCCCGCTTTTTTCCCCTGCCTCGGTGACCAGCACCCCGCAGGCCATCCCACTCAGCACCCGGTTGCGCGGTGAGAAGTTACCGGCGCGGGGTTCTGTTCCGAGGGGGAAGATGCTCATCACAGCTCCCTGGTGTACAATGCGGGCGGCAAGGCCTCGATGTTCTGGCGGGTAGATTCTATCCAGTCCGCACGCCAGCAGAGCAATTGTACGTCCCCCTGCATCCAAGGCGGCCTGATGTGCCTCAGCATCCACGCCGCGAGCGAGACCGCTGACTATCGTCAGGCCATTGCCAGCCAATTCTTCAGCCAACTGCC
>Ga0129299_1000694_pt1 | contig 21933 bp, 20 predicted proteins | sample ConPoolayeCmetaG_FD_94477 | JGI IMG/M metagenome (GOLD analysis project Ga0129299, IMG submission 94477) | Hot spring microbial mat communities from California, USA to study Microbial Dark Matter (Phase II) - Cone Pool mat layer C metaG ...
CACCGGCACGGGCTCGACCGAGCCCAGCGGCTCATAAACGCGCTCCTGCAACACCCGCAGCAGTCGCGTCTGCATGGCGGGCGAGACATCGCCGATCTCGTCGAGGAACAGCGTGCCGCGGTCCGCGACCGCCAGCCGCCCCGGCTTGTCCCGCTTGGCGTCCGTGAACGCCCCGGCCTTGTAGCCGAACAGCTCGGACTCCAGCAGCGTGTCGGGCAAGGCGCCGCAGTTGATCGCCACGAAGCGGCGCTTGCTGCGCGGGGACAGGTTGTGAATCGCCCGCGCGACCAGCTCCTTGCCCGTCCCGCTCTCGCCTTCAATCAGCACGGTGGCGGCACTGTCCGCCACCTGCGGCAGCAACTCGAAGAGCCGTTGCATCGCGGCGCTGCGCCCGACGAGGTCGGCGAACGTGTAGCGTCCCTCCAACTCCTTGCGCAGCTCCTCGACCTGGCTCAGGTCGCGGAACGTCTCCACGCCGCCGATCACACGCCCGCGCTCGTCCTTGAGCAGGGCCGTAGAGACGCTGATCGGGATGCGTTCACCGTCGGCCCGCACGATGTAGACGGCCTGGTTGACCACGGGCTTCTCGGTGCGGCGAGTGCGTTTGAGCGCGCATTCCGTCTCGCAGATGCTAGCGCGGAACACGTCGCAGCAGCGCCGGCCGAGCGCTTCTTCGCGCTTCACGCCGGTGATCCGCTCGGCGGCGGCGTTGAACGATGTGATCCGCCATTCCAGGTCGACGGTAAACACACCGTCGGCGACGGAATCGAGAATGACTTGCTGCGTGTTCACTCCGCTCTGTTCGGTCATCGCTCGTCCTGGCGCTGGCTGTGCCGCGCGCCACGACGTGAGTACGGCGCATCGTTGGCGCGGGCTGGTCGAGCCTGCGCGGTTCTGATTCTACGTCTGTTGGCCACCCCGGACCACGCGCGGGCGCCAGCAGGTGCGGTCGTGCCGGCGCCGCCTTGTGCGGCGAGAGAGTAGAGATACACTGACAGCAGGTCGCTTGGCGTCGCAAAGCGCCTGAGGCAAGGAGCAGGTCATGTCCTTCACACTGCCGGAGTTGCCGTATCCAAAGAATGCGCTGCAACCGCACATCAGCGCCGAGACGCTGGAGTTTCATCACGGCAAACATCACCAAGCCTACGTCACGAACCTCAACAACCTCGTTGCCGGCAAGCCCGAGGCCGGGTTGACGCTGGAGGAGATCATTCGCACGTCCGGTGGCGGGATCTTCAACAACGCCGCTCAAGTGTGGAACCACACGTTCTACTGGCGGTGCCTGAAACCGGGCGGCGGCGGATCGCCGGGCGGCAGGCTGGCGGAAATGTTGACACGCGATTTCGGGTCGCTCGACAGTTTCAAGCAGCAGTTTCGTGATGCCGCGGTCAGCCTGTTCGGCTCTGGTTGGGCCTGGCTGGTGTGGGAGGGCGGCAAGTTGAAGATCACGCAGACTTCCAACGCCGACCTGCCACTGCGACATGGCCAGACGGCGCTGTTGACCATCGATGTATGGGAGCACGCCTACTACATCGACTACCGCAACGCGCGGCCCAAGTATGTTGAGGCGGTCATTGAGCACCTGCTGAACTGGGAGTTCGCGGCCCAAAACCTGGCTGGCCAGACCTGATGGAGCTGGGCTCGCGTCCGGTTCTCTGAAGAAGCTGTGCCGAAGTCTGGATCGGCAAGAAACTCGGCATCGAGATAACGGTTCCTGTCGAGGTCTGCGACGTGCCCTGGCGCTTGACGGAAAGGGGGACCAAGCTCTAGCTCACGGGCGTTCTGACGGGGGTCGCGCTGGGGCGTATGGCGCCCCCGGACTGCCCGGGCAGCAGCGCGTCGACCGGCATGGTGCGTGGCGCGACGATCACGCGCGTCGCCGGTTCGTTCAGCACCTCGGTCAGCAGCCGGTCGATCTCCTCGGCCGCGAAGCGTCCTGCCGACCCCATGCGCCAGACCACGGTGCCGCGTCCGCAGGCTTCGGCGTAAGCCTGACGCAAGTTGAGGTGCGTGCGGGCGACCGGAAAACCGTACTTGCAGATGGCCTCCAAGCTGAGCTGGGCCAAGCGTGTACGCGGTTGCACGCGATTCAACACGGTGATGACGCGGGGTTTGTCGCTCTTGTTCAGTCGCAGACGGACGTGGTACAGCAGGCGGGCAGTGCGATAGGAGGCGCGGATGTCCATGAATGACGGGCCGATAGGCAGCAGCACCAGGTCGGCCGCGGCTGCCAGCACCGCGGTCTCCGCGCTCAGCGCTGCTGGCCCGTCCGCCAACACCAGGTCGTACAGCGACGTCAGACGTGGCAGCCGTTCGTTGAGCTGGTCGAGTGTGGAGCAGCGTTCGACGCGCAGCGTCGGAGCGGCCTGCGCCAACCACTCCGAGGTGCTGGCCTGGGCATCGGCATCGATCACCGCCAGTCGCACGCCCCGTTCCTGGAGCCACACGGCGGCGTGCACGGCAATGGTGGACTTGCCGACTCCGCCCTTACTGTTGACGACCGCTACGAACATGCTGGCTCACCCGTCCGTGCTCAGTCCGCGGTCAGCGGCGCCCGCCGGATGTGCGGATAACTCGTTTGCGGACTGACAGACCAGCCGGTCGCCGCCCTGAGTCTTGGCACGGTACATGGCTTGGTCGGCGGCTTCGACGAGCTGGCGTGCATCCCAGCCGGCACGCCACTCGGCCACGCCGATGCTGGCCGTTATCGGCAGCGGTTGGTCGCGGAAGTAGGCCGCGTCTTCGCGGATCGACTCGGCCAGACGGCGCGCTACCTGGCGTGCGCCCAGGAGGTTGCTGCCCGGCAGCACGACCACGAACTCGTCGCCGCCGACTCGGGCGGCGCCATCGAACTGCCGCAGCACCGCTCCGATGCGGCCGGCGACATGGCGTAGTAGGCTGTCGCCGGCCGCATGGCCGTGCTGGTCGTTGACCGCCTTCAGTCCGTCCAGGTCCAGCATCAGCACCGCCAATGTGCTCTGGTAGCGCTGAGCGCGGCGGATCTCGCGCTCCAGAATCTCCATGATCCCGCGCAGGTTATACAACCCGGTCAGGCTATCGATGCGGGCCTCGATGCGGGCCTGGTCGTAAAGGCAGGCGTGGTGCACTGCGCGACCCAGGAAGGTGAAGATCTCGTCCAACGGCAGCCCCAGCTCGGTTGTGGCGGAGCGGGCCGCGCCGCTGAAATTCAACACACCCCACAGCCGCTGCCCGCTGAGTAGCGGGGCGATCAGGCAGCTCTCGTCGGCATAACGGCGATCAGTCGGCCGCGGAATCCCCAGCCGTTCGAATTCGGCACTCACCCTTTGAGTTTGGAGAAACCTCCCGTTGCGGGCAACCGCCACCATCAACGACCCGGGGCCGTTTGGGCGTGTCGCCGCCTCCCGACAGGGATCCCAGCGCACGGCCAGGTCGATCGTTCGCCGGTGTGTCGTCTCCGCCAGCGTCAGCAAGCCGTCCTGGAGGTGCAGATAAAGCGACGTATCGGCGTAGCCCAGACGTGCCGCCAGCTCGGTGACGCACTTGCGGCAGAGACTCTTCAGGTCCAACTCCTGGAAGTCCAACAGCCAACCGGGCAGGTACGCCACGGTGCTGAGTGCCCCGCAGGGGCCGGCCGTTGCCGCCGCCCATTGTTCCACCGGCTGCGCTGCCGATGGAGTCGCGATCAGGTCCGTTTTCTGACAGCTTGTCGGCTGTAACCTGGCGGCCACGCCTGCCCACAGGACTTCGAACACTGCGGGGGAACATGGTTTGGGTATGAACAACCCCGGGAGCAGTCTGTCATGATCGAGTTGCTGCCCCGAGCGCGAGCGGAAATAGACACGCCTTTCGGCAGGGGTGGCGTGGACGGTTGGGGCGCAATCGAGGTCGACCCAGATTTGACGGGCGCTGGGGGTGTTGTCACTCGTAAGCTCTTGCGAGCGAAGACATTGAAGCGTGAGGTCGCGTGGGCGCCGTGACTCGACCAGCTCACGGAGCTGCGGGTCGTCGGTGATCAGGAGCACGTCCGGGACCGCGGCTGGCATCGTCGTCCTGCACTCTTCCCATAACAACTTATCGGGAACGTATTGGGGCAGACTGTAGTGGACGGGGCCATCGCGGGGCGCGGCGCGCTCCCGGCGCGGGATGAGCGTACTACCGCAGTAGCGTCCGTAGCGCCATCGTGGGGCGCAGTTTTGATGCGCCGCCGTCGTTGCTCTAACCGATAGTGAAGGTGATGGACAGCGGGTACCCGCGCGGTCCCGTGATGTCAACGCAGGATGCACGCATAGGGCTCAGGATGAGCAGCGCTCCGACGCCCCCACGCCTGATCGATCTGCTGCGCGGACGCTGGCAGATGCCGCTGACCGTGCTGGCCGTTGTGGTCGCCGGTGTGGCCTTGCTGCGCGTGGTTCCCCCGCGACCGAGCCTCAACTTCGATGCCGTGCTGGCGGACATCAATGTGCTGGCGCAGTCCGGCAATACGGTCGCCGCGGCCGATGCGGTGGCCAATCTCTTGGCAGCCGAGCCGCCCTTGCCGCCGGCGCAACAGGCCGTCCTGCACGAGCGGATGTCCAGCCTGATCTTCGAAGCCGAGCGCCACCGCCTGACGCACAATCCGGAGAACGCGCGGCGGCTGCTGGAGCATGAGCGCGCCGCTCGGGAGCGCGGACTGCCGGACTCGCCCGCCGGCGTTTTGCGGCGGGCCTGGGCGCACCTGTGGCTGGGGGAGGAAGAAGCCGCCTTGAGTGGTATGTGGCAGGCGCTGGAGCACGAACTGCCGAGCGAGGATCGGCGGCTGGCGCTTCGCGGCCTGGTCGAGCTGTTGGAGCGCCGGCCGGAGGCATTGAGCGAGCGGCGCAGAGCGCTGGAAAGTTTGTTGGCCGACGAAGCCTTGTCACCGGCGTATCTGTGGTGGGGCTTGCACCGGGTGGTGCGTGATGCGCTGGATGCCGACCAGCCGACGCGGGCCACCGAGCTGCTGACCACCTACGGCCGGCGCCTGCGGACTTCTGATCTGCGCGGGTATTACGAGTACTTGTCGGCGCTGATCATGCTTCACGAAGGGCGCGCCGGCGAAGCTGTACCACTGGTTCACTGGATCGACGCCTGGTTGGCCGAGGGTACCCACGACCAACCCGAGCTGCATCGCTTCGGGCACTTGCCCAGCCTGAACCGCTGGCTGATGGGCCAGATTCATCTCGCGGAGCAGCGCCCGCAGGCCGCCCTGGAAGAATTCAACGAAGTATTGGGAATGGAACCGGGGCCAGAGCTGCGTGTGGCGGCGGCGGTCGGCTGCGGAACCGCATTGGCAGCTCTGGATCGCCCTGAGGCTGCCTTGGAAGCCTTTCGTTCGGCAGTGGAGGAGGCGCGACGCACTCCCGCCGCTCGGCGTCGAACCCTGGCATTGATCCAACAATCGTTGCTCGACCTGTACGAGCAGGCGACGACCGAGTCCGCGGATGTAACCCGGCGTGAACACTCTATCAGCTACCTGGAGCTGGCGGCCGAACTGGCGGCGGATACGGACCCGGCCGGCCAGTTCGCTCTCCTGCAACGCCTCGGGCTGGCCTGCCAGCAGGTGGCGCATCTGGCCCGTGACCCCGAACAGCGCCGGCACTATCACGAGCTGGCGGCGCGAAACTGGGAGCGGGCCGCAGACCTGGTGCGCGACGACGAGACCGTATTGGCCGACCTGCTCTGGTCTGTCGCCGAAGAGTACGACCAGGCCGGATTGGTGCTGGAGCTGCGGCGAACGCTGGAGCGCTTCGTATCCGGACGCTCCACACATCCGCGTATGCCGCAGGCACTCTTGCAGCTCGGGCGAGCCAACGAGGCCAGCGGCGACCTGCGCGCTGCTCTGCCGTGGTATGCGCGGGTCATCAACGAGTATCCCAAGCTGGAAGAAGCCGCCCGGGCGCGCGTGCTGGTGGCCGGCGTGCTGATTTCGCTGGGTGCCGAACAGTATGAGACTGCTGAACGTCTGCTGCTCGAACTCCTCAACAGTGATGCCCTGTCCCCCGCGGCCAGCGTCTATCACGATGCCCTGCTGACACTTTGCGAACTGCTTTACTACCAAGGACGGTACGCGGCGGCGATCAGCCGGCTGGAGGAGTTCCAGCGGCTTTACCCCGACGACCCGGAACACCTGCGCGCGCGTTTCATGTGCGCTGATGCTTATCGCCGCAGCGCCTACGCCTTGCGTGACCAGCCGCCGAACGATGTGCCTGCTTCGCAGGCGCAGGCAGAGAGTCGGCGCCGTTTTCAACTGGCGGCTGACCTGTTCAAGGCCTTGCTGGACGATTTGGACGCGGCCCCGCAGTCCGATCCGGCGTTGGAGGTGTATACACGTCTGGCGCTGTTTTTCCGGGGGGACTGTCTGTTCGAGCTGAGCGACCCGGACGCGCTGCAAGCAGCTTTGGTCACGTATCGGAACGCGGCGGCGCGGTATGACGCCCAACCGGCGGCCTTGGCAGCCCAGGTGCAGATCGCCAACGTGCTGCTGCGCCAGGGGGACATCCCGGAGGCGGGCCGGGCCGTCGAGCGCGCCCGCTGGCTGTTGCGCAGCATGCCAACCCAGGTGTTCGGCACGCAGCGCGGCGGTAGCCGTGAGGATTGGGACCGCTTTCTGACGGCGCTGTCGTCCAGCAGTCTGTTTCGCGAGGCGTTCGGCAACACGCCCTAGGGAAGAACATCGTGAGCCTGTGTCCTGTCAGAGGAGCCGAAGCATGACCAGCGAGTTCGGTACGCTCGATCCTGACCGATTGATCCGGCTGCTGGAAAACCAGCGCGACCTGTACGTCAAGTTGCGCGAGCTGAGCGATCAGCAACGGGCGATGATCTCCGGCGACCGCCCGGAGCTGCTGCTGAATATCCTGCGTCAGCGGCAAGATCTGGTGGCGGCATTGTCGCGGCTGAACGACGAGCTGGGGCCGTTCCGGCGCAACTGGGATGCCATGTACGCTGCCTTGCCCGATGCGCACCGTGAGCGGGCGGCCGGCTTGTTGGAAGAGGTCAACACACTGTTGCGGAATATCTTGCGGACCGACCAGGAAGACGGCGCCTTGCTGTCCGCTCGCAAGCAAGCCGTCGCAGCGGAGCTGGCCGGCGTGAGCGGCGGGCAGGCCGCCAACGTCGCTTACGCCCGCCAGGAGCGGACGGTCAGTGCTCCTTCGGCGGCGGACCTGACGGGTTGACTGGAGTTCCCGACCGTGAGCGCTGATGAGCTTCTGGCCGCCGGCGATCCGGCCGTCGACAACCCGCGCGGTACTCCGGAAAGGTGCGCGCCAGCGACCGATGCGCCGCCGTTGGCTGTGCCTGATGAGCTGGCGGATATTCTGCGGCAGTACACGGCCGTTACGGCGCGATTGCAGCAGACGCACCTGGCCTTGCAGCAGGAGGTAGCGCGTCTGCGGCTGGAGCTGGCCAGCAAGGATCGCGAGCTGGAGCTGCGTCGGCGACTGGCTGCTCTGGGGGAGCTGGCGGCCGGCGTCGCTCACGAGGTACGCAATCCGCTGGGGGCGATCCAGCTCTATAGCGGTCTGTTGCGCAATGAGTGTCGTAGCCGCAAGCTCACGCAGGCGCTGCAACTGATCGACAAGATCGAGGCCGGCATCCAGGCGATCGAAGCCGTGGTGCAGGACACGCTGGCGCTGGCCCCACGCGACCGTCAACTGGCGCTCTGTAACCTGCGCGAGGTGGTAGAGCGTGTCTGTGTAGCCACTGCCCACACCGTCGCCGCTTGTGATGTTCGCCTGGAAGTCATACTGCCGGAGGCGGAGCTGTGCGTACGGGCGGATCCGGCCGGTTTGCAGCGTGTGCTGGTGAATCTGGTCACTAACGCGGCCGAAGCGTCGCCGCCCGGGCGGACCGTCTGGCTGGAAGTGGCAGCGCTGACTGCTCAGCCGGACGGCAGCGCGAATGAGTCCGCACCGAACGGGTCGAACGAGCCGACGGCGGTCGAATTGCGGGTACGCGACGAAGGTCCGGGGTTGCCAGAAGAGTTGCGGCATCGCATTTTCGACCCCTTCTTCACTACCAAACAGCATGGCACCGGACTAGGACTGACCATCGCCCACCGGTTGACCGAAGCCTACGGTGGTCGACTGCGGGCCGAGAACCGCCCGGCCGGCGGGGCGGAGTTCATTGTGACTTTGCCGCTGGCGCGGGAGGGGCCGGCGGAGGAGCAGCGGCAATTTTCCGCCGCCTAGTGCAAGGAGAACCCATGGCTTGCATCTGCGTGATTGACGACCAGGCAATGATGCGCGATTCGCTCCAGGCCACCCTGGCCGCCAATGATCACAAAGTCTACGCCTTCGAGAACGCCCAGGAAGCCCTGACCATGATTAAGCAGCAGTCCTTCGATGTCGTGGTCACGGACCTGCGTTTGCCGGGTCTGGATGGCGTCGGGCTGCTGCGCGAGATGCGCCGCCTGGGGATCGACGTGCCGGTGATCCTGATCACCGCCCATGCGTCGGTGCCGACGGCGGTGGAGGCCATGAAACTGGGGGCCTTCGACTACGTGCAGAAGCCTTTTGATGGTCAGGAAATCGAGATCGTCATCGAGCGTGCCCTGCGCGAGCGGGCGCTGGTACGCGACAACGAGATCATGCGCCGCACCATCGAAGACCTGAATCGGCAACGCGAGCTCATCGGCCAGTCTCCGGCCATGCGCCCGGTGTTGGAGAAGGTGCAGCGCGTCGCCCAGAGTTCGGCCACCGTGCTGATCACGGGCGAGAGCGGTACTGGCAAGGAGCTGATCGCCCGGGCCATTCACGCCGCCTCGCCCCGGGCCGAGCAACCCATGTTGTGCGTCAATTGCGCGGCGCTTTCGCCCACCTTGCTGGAAAGCGAGCTGTTCGGTCATGAGAAGGGCGCCTTCACAGGTGCCGATCGGATGCGCAAAGGTCGTTTCGAGCTGGCTGACGGCGGGACGCTGCTGCTCGATGAAGTGTCGGAGATCGCCCCGCCGCTGCAAGCCAAGCTGCTGCGCGTCCTCCAGGAGCACGAATTCGAACGGGTCGGCAGCTCGGTGACGCGCCGCGTGGACGTGCGCGTCATCGCCACCACCAACCGCGACCTGCGCGAATGGGCGGCCAAGGCGCGTTTTCGTGAAGACCTGTACTACCGTCTGAGTGTGCTGCCGATCGAGGTGCCGCCGCTGCGCCAGCGCCGCGAAGATATTCCGCTGCTACTCGATTATTTCATCGGGCGGGCGGCACGCCGCGACGGCCGCGAGCGGCCCAAGTTCACCCCGGAAGCCCTGCAAGTGCTTCAGGACTACTCCTGGCCCGGCAACGTGCGCGAGCTGGAGAATCTGTGCGAGCGCGTCAGCGTGCTGGAAGCGGGACGCGAGGTCACGGCCGCCACCCTGGCCCCGCTGCTCTCCGGGCCGCTCAAGGCCGCCAGCGCTCCGGCTCAGGGCCTACAGTACCGCGATGGGCAGATACTCATGGACGCCGAGCGCGATTTGATCTTGCGGACGCTGGAGCGTTTCGGCGGGCACCGCGAGAAGACCGCTCGAGCCTTGGGGATCGGACTGCGCACGCTAGGGCTGAAGCTGAAGAAGTGGCGCGAAGAGGGCACCTTTCAGGAGGAGCGGCGGCGGCGCATCTCGGCTGCGCAGCCGACGCCTGAATGTGCCACGGCATGACAGTTGGCCGACCGGGTGTCGGGCGCATCGCCGTGGGGCCGCCGGCGTGCCTTGGCATGCGGTTTGCCCCGTAAAGCAGGCGCACAGGTAGCGGCAGACTATGAGCATGTGGATCCAGCGCCTGACAGCATCCCGCACCACGCAGGCCGTGGAGCTGGCCGCCCAGTTCGCCGAGCAGCGCCATCACGTGCTGGCGGAAAACCTGGCCAACATCGATACGCCCGACTATCACACGCGGCAGCTCGATCGGCGCGCGTTCGAGAAGTCGCTGCACAAGGCCCTCCAAGAGGGGGAGCGAACGCGAACCCGGCTGCTGGAATTGCGCGGCAACGCGCAGTTTGCGACGGGGCCCGACGGTCGAGTGCGGGTGCGACCGGCGACGACGCCGGCGCCGAACGCACTTTTTCACGATGGTACGAACGCCCGTTTGGAACAGTTGTTAGCGGACGTGGCCGCCAACAGCCTCAATTACGAGGTAGCTATGAGCCTGCTGCGCGGCCGCTACCAAGGGTTGCTGCGGGCCATTCGAGGACGCGTTGAATGATTCGCGCGCTGGACATCAGCAGTTCGGCCCTGACGGCGCAGCGCGTGCGGCTGGACGTCATCGCCGGCAACATCGCCAATGCCGACGTTACCCGCCAGGAGGACGGGACGCCCATTCCCTACCGCCGCCGCATCGTCACCTTCATGAGCGGCGACGGGCGTGGCGGAGCGGGCGTGCACGTGCATTCGATTCGTGAGGACGCCAGCCCATTCCGGCTGGAATACAACCCTGGGCATCCGGACGCCGACCCGCGCGGATACGTTCAATTGCCCAACGTGAGCATCACGATGGAGTATGTGGACGCCTTGGCGGCCAGCCGGGCCTATGAAGCCAACGCTGCCATGCTGAGCGTGACCCGCGGCATGGTGCAGCAGGCCCTGCGGCTGCTGGCGTAGACGTAAGCCGACCAGGAGGGTCGGCGCGCGGAGAGCCAGATGGTCGATCCGATTTCGACGGGCGCGTTGTCCGGTGCTGGTCCGGTGCGACCGGCGACTGTCGGCGGGTCGTCGGCCACAGCGGTCGACGGCGGTTTCACCGCGGAATTGCGTCGTCAGCTCGAACAAGTCAACCGCGTGCAGATGGAAGCCGAAGAAGGCATCCGCGATCTGCTAACCGGACAGACTGACAACATCACCGCCGTCCTGGCGACGGCCCGCAAGGCCGAGGTGGCCTTCAGCCTGCTGATGGAGATTCGCAACAAACTGGTGGACGCCTACACCGAACTCAAGCAGTTGCGGGTCTAGCCGGGACTGGTAGCTGCACTGCTGGTCGGCGGAGTCGACCGATTCGCAAGGATGCCTGAAGGCGGCGGAGTCCGCCGGGAGCCGGCAGGATGGGCGCGCTCCAGAAAGTCATCGCCCAAGTGCTGTCGCGGCTGCGCGACATAAACGTCTCGCAGCGTGTGGCCCTGCTGTTGGGTGGTGCCTTGGTGGCGGTCGGCCTGGTCTGGCTGGTGCACTGGGCGGCCAAGCCGGAGCTGATCCCGCTTCTGGAACAGGACCTGTCCGCTGAGGACCTGGCTCTGGTTCGCAGCGGCCTGGAGGCCATGAACGAACCCTTCGAGGTGCGCGGCAACCGCATTTACGTACGCGCCGCCGCCAACCGTCAGGCCCTCTACGCTCAGCTTCAGCAGCAGGAGAAACTCCCCGCCGACACCAGTGCCGGGTTTGCCGCCCTGATCAAGCAGTCCGATCCGTGGATCTCCATGGAGGAGAGCAATCGGCGCTGGACCTTCGCCCTGCAACAAGCCCTCGAACAGGTCCTGCGACAATTTCAGGGCGTCAAGAGCGCCAACGTTTTCCTCAACCTCGGTACGCAGAAGAAGTCCTTCACTCGCACCCAGCCGCCCAGTTCAGCCAGCGTTAGCCTGGTGATGAGGAACGGGCAGGAGGTGCCGCGCCATCTGGCTCTGGCGGCGGCGCGGCTGGTGGCCGGCGCCGTGTCCGGGCTGCCGGTGCACAATGTCGAGGTGGTCGACGCCACTACCGGACGGGTGGCGCTGGACTGGGACAGCGAGAACGACGTTACCACCCTGCTGGACCGCAAACTGGCCAAGGAGGAGCTGCGCTATGCTCAGAAGCTGCGCAGCATCATTCCCGACCCCAAGGCCCTGATCGGCGTGCAGGTCGAGTTGAACTCCACCGCCAGCAACATCCAGACTGAGCAACCTCTCAAGGGCGTCGCCAGGACCGAACGCACCACGCGCGAGCAAACCGTACGGGGGCAACAGAGCGAGCAACCCGGCGTGCAGCCCAACGTCGGTTTGGCCGCCGGTCTGGGTGCCCAAAGCGAGACCCACGAGCAGGAGACCAGTGAAACCGAATCGGAAGTCGGTCGGGCGACGCGCGTCGAGACGACGCCGGCCGGCGACGTGCAGAAGGTGACAGCGGCGATCAGCTTGTCGCACACCTACCTGGAAGGCGTGTTCCGCCGCTCCAATCCTAACGCGGAGCCGCCCAGCGACGCGCAGATCGAAGAAGTGTTTCAACGCGAGCGGACCCGCCTGCTCAGCCAGGTCGTGCAACTCGTGAAACCGCAACTGGAGGAAAACGTGGCCATCTCGCGCTACTACGACAGCGCGGTGGAGCCACTGCACGCCGGTCCGTCGGGCACGCTGGACGAAGCCTGGGATCTCATGAAGCGGTACGGCGCGCAATCCGGATTGGCGCTGCTGGCGCTGGCAGCGCTGGGACTGATGTTGCGCATGGCGCGCAAGTCCGAGGCTGGCGAGTCTTTCGGGTTGGAGCTGGGGTTGCCAGCCGAGGCGATCGATGCGGCCAAGGCGGCGGCTGCCGACGTGTCGGCGATAGCCGCCCAATTGGCCACCCGCGGCGCCGGTCGGGCCGGTGGGCCGACGGGCGGCGGCGCTGGCGGCGGAGTGCCGTTCCGGGAGGCGGAACTGGCGTCGCCGATCGAGCAGGCCCCGGTTACGGAGGGCATGCTGGTGGCCCAGGAGGTGGATGCGGCCACCGTCCAGACGCGCAAGATGGTGGAGCAGATAGCACAAATGGTGGATGCCGACCCGGAGATGGTCAGCGCCCTGGTGGAACAGTGGGTGCAGCGCAACGAACAGTACCACGATGAGATGTCCTGAGCCATGGCCCGCAGCACGTATCGCAGCGAAGTTCGCAAGGTCGAGGAACTGACCGGTCCGCGCAAGGCCGCCGTCTTGTTGGTGGCCTTGCAGCAGGACACGGCGGCCAAGATTCTGCGTGGCATGGACGCCGACCGGGTGGAAGAGATCACGCGCGAGATCGCGGCCATCGACGCCATCGCGCCGGAAGTCCGCGACCATGTCATCCGCGAGTTCTATAACCTGTTGATGGCGCGGCAATATGTCGATGCCGGTGGCATGTCCTGGGCCCGGGCGCTGTTACAGAAGACACTGCCGCCCGAAGAAGCTCGACGGGTCATGGCCATCATTGAGCATCAGGTCCACGAGCAGCCCTTCAGCTTTCTGCAAAAGACCGAGAAAGAAAACCTGGTGACCTTCTTGCAGGAGGAGCACCCGCAGACCATCGCCCTGGTGCTCTCACACCTGCCGCCCGGCATGGCCATGGAAATCCTCAGCGGCTTGCCCACCGAGCGGCAAATCGAGGTCGTGGCGCGCATCGCCAACATGGACCAGACCAGCCCGGACGTCATCAAAGAGGTCGAGCGCGGTCTGGAAAAACGCTTGGCGGGTCTGGTGAGCGAGCGGTTCGAGCGTGTCGGCGGCGTGCAGGCCGTGGCCGAGATTCTCAATATGGCCGGACGGGCCACCGAAAAAGCCATTCTCGAAGGGCTGGAAGAAGACAATCCGCAACTGGTCGAGGAAATCCGCCGCCTGATGTTCGTCTTCGAGGACATCATCCGCGTCAACGACAAGGGCATCCAGGCGGTGCTGAAGGAGATCGAGAACGAGGAGCTGGCCTTGGCGCTCAAGACTGCCAGCGACGAGCTGAAGAAGAAGATCTTCAGCAACATGTCGGAACGCGCCGCGCAGCTCATTCAGGAGGAAATGGAGTACATGGGACCGGTGCGCGTCAGCGATGTCGAAGCCGCTCAGCAGAAGATCGTCGATGTGGTCCGGCGACTGGAAGACGCCGGCGAGGTCATCATCGCCGGTCGGGGCGGCGAAGGCGAGCTGATCGTCTAACCGGCGGTGGCCGGGTAACGGTTCCGGTCGGAGGTCGGCATGCCGGTCATTCGCCGCGAGAGCGTTCCGAACACGCCCCTGTTTTCGTTCCGCGACGTGGAGCGCGAGGCCGAGCAGATCCGCGCTGCCGCCCGCGCCGAGGCCGAGCGCCTCATCGCCGAGGGACGGCGCCGGGCGGCCGCCTTGGAGCAGGAAGTTCACCAGCAGGCCGAGCGACAGCGGCGCGATGCTTATCAGCAGGCACTGGCGGCCGGCCGCGAGGATGGCCGTCGGCAGGCCCACGCCGAAGCGCGCCAAGCCGCGGCTGCCGCCGCCCAAGAGGAGATCAAGCGCCTCACTGCCGCTCTTCAGGCCGCCTTGGCCGAGTTCGACCGACAAAAACGCACTTTGTTGGCTGCCGCCGAAAGCGGCCTGATCGAGCTTTCCCTGGCGATCGCACGGCGGGTCTGCAAGTGCCTGGGTGCCAGCTCGGTGGAACCGGCCCGGGCGAATGCCCAGGCGCTGCTGGAGCTGGTCAAGCACCAGGCCGATGTTGTTGTGCACTTTCACCCGCAGGATCACGCGCTGATTCAGGCGACAGCGGCGGATTTCATCCGGGAGGTCAGCGCCCTGCGGCATGTCACGCTGTGTGCCGACCCGACGGTGCCGCGCGGCGGCTGCGTGCTGCACAGCCGTGATGGACGCATCGACGCGACCCTTGAGACGCAGCTCGATCGCATCGCGGCGGCGATCTGTCCGGCACCGATCAGCACGGAGCCGCCGGCATGAGTAGCGCCTCGCTGCCATTTGGACGGCTGCAAGGCGGCGACGTGTTGACCGGCGTGGCCGCCGAGGTCGGCACGCTCATCAGTGAGCAATTCGAGGGGCGGGTCAGCGCAGTGCGCGGGTTGACAGTGGCCGCCGCCGGGTTGCCGGTCCCGGTCGGCGCGCGTTGCGCCGTCCAGACGCGCCACCACGGGTGCGTGGAGGCCGAGGTGGTGGCGTTGCGCGGTGGGGAGGTGCTCCTGTCGGTCTTCGGCGAAACCACCGGTATAGCCCCCGATGACCGCGTGGTGTGTCTGTCCGGTCCGCCGCGCGTACCGGTGGGCTTTGACTTGCTGGGGCGTGTCATCGACGCGCAGGGGCGACCGCTGGACGGACGTGAGCCGCCGCGACTGAACCTGCGCTACCCGCTCTATGGTGCTGCGCCGACAGCCTTGGCGCGCCGACCGATCGATCAGCCGCTCGGGCTGGGGATTCGTTCGATCGACGGGTTGCTGACGGCCGGGCGGGGCCAGCGGCTGGGTATTTTCGCCGGCACAGGCGTGGGCAAGAGTGTGCTGATGGGCATGATCTGTCGGCACACGCAGGCCGACGTGAATGTGGTGGTGCTGGTGGGGGAGCGCGGACGCGAGGTGCGGGAGTTCATTGAGAAGCAGCTTGGCGAGTCGGGACTGGCGCGCAGCGTCGTGGTGGTGTGCACTTCGGACGAGGCGCCCGCTTTGCGCGTCCGCAGTTGCCTGCATGCCACCGCCATCGCTGAGTATTTCCGCGACCAAGGCGCCGACGTGCTGCTACTGATGGACTCGCTGACGCGCATGGCGATGGCCCAGCGACAGATCGGGCTGGCGGCCGGGGAGCCACCGACGGCCAAGGGCTACCCGCCCAGCGTCTTCGCTCTACTGCCGCGGCTGTTGGAGCGGGCGGGGCGCACCGCCAGAGGCAGTATCACCGGCATCTACACCGTGCTGGTGGAGGGGGACGATATCGACGAGCCGCTGGCCGATGCTGTCCGCGGCATTCTGGACGGTCACATCTGGCTGTCGCGCAACCTGGCTAATCGCGGGCACTATCCGGCGGTGGACGTGCTCAACAGCATCAGTCGCGCGGCGCCGGACGTGACGCAGGAGCGGCAGCAACGGGCGGTGATCAGCGTGCGGCGCGTGTTGGCCACCTGGCGCGACATCGAAGACCTGGTGAGCATTGGCGCCTACGTTCCGGGGACGAACGTTGATTACGACCTGGCGGTGCAGACGCGTGCCGCCATCGACAGTTTTCTCATCCAGCCCCGAGACGTCGGCTATCCGCTGGAGGAGACCGTGCGCGAGACTTGTTGGCTGGGCGAGTACCTGGAGCAGACCCGACAGACACTGGCGAAACGAAACGAAGAAGGCCAGAGCAGAAGGCAGCCCTGAGGAAGCGCTGGCGGACTCCCACGGGCAGGCCGCGGTAAGAGGTGATAAAGAGGTGCTGATCTGTGGCACGGCGTTTTGAGTTCCGTCTGCACACGTTGTTGCGTGTTCGCCAACTGGAGGAGCGCGAGGCGCAGCGCAAAGTCGCCGCCCAGCGCGCCGAAATTGCGCGACTCCAGAAACTCGATGAGCAGACCAGGGCGGAAATCGCTCGCCAGCAGACGGCCTTGCTGGAGCAACAGCGGAGCGGGCACCTTGATCCGCTGGAGTTGCAGCGCGGTCGCGCCTGGATCGCCCATCTGCGCCGCCAGATCGGCCTGCGCCAGATGCAGCGGGCCGAACTGCTGACACGCTTGCAGGAATTACAGGCCGCCTGGCAGGCGGCACGGACCCGCAGGCGTGCTATCGAGAAGTTGCGTGAACGTCGCCTGGCGGATTATCAGCGCCGGCGCCAGCGGGCCGAGCAGGCTGCCAGTGACGAACTGGCACGACAGTTGCACGTCCCCGCAGCGGAGACTGCCGTTGACACGCCGCCTGCGGTGGCGTTCGGCGATGAAAGTGCCGCGGCGCCGCCCGGCGCCTGCCCGGCGGAGGCCGCGGTCGAGGCGAGCCGCTAAGCCGTGTTCGGAAAGCTGTTCAACACGCTGGCAATGTTGTCGCTGGCAGCGGTGCTGGCGGCGGGCGCCTTCGTCGGCTACCTCTTCGGTACCGGCAAGCTGAACGGCGCCCGACTGAACCTGCTGGCCAGCGTACTGCGCGGCGAGCTGGACCAGCCTCTGTCGCCGTCCGTGCCGGCCGTAACCCCGCCGACTGAGGCTTCCAGCGTGGTGCGGGCACCGACCGAGCAGGAGGTGCGCGCCTTGCGCAAGCGGCAGCATCTGGAGATGCTGGAAGCCGAGCGGGCGGCCCGCGACCTGGAGGCGCAACGCCGCCTGCTCGACCAGGCCCTTCAGCACGTGTTGCAGGAGCAGGAACGACTGGCACAGGAGCGCGCGGCTTTCGTGCAGCAACGCCAGAGGATCAAAGAGACGGCTCGCGACGAGGGCTTCCAGAAAGAGCTGGCCATTGTCACCAGCCTCCAGCCGCGCCAGGCCAAGGAGCACATTCTGCGCACCTGGCAGAAAGAGCCGGCCGACGCCATTCGACTGCTCAATGCGATGGACGAAAGCACGGTGAAGCGGATCCTCGAGCAGTTCCGCTCGCCGGAAGAGCTCAAAGTACAGTCTGATCTGCTGGAGCAGATTCGGTTACAAGGTTTGGAAGGGTACGCCCAGACGTCAGGGAGGACCGGCGGCGGCCAGTAGCCGGCTAATCGGCCGGCACACGCCAGAGGCCGTCATGCAGGTCAGTGAAGTTGGAACGCGCGGCAGCTTCGAGAGAGTCGGGGCCGAATTACCGTCGGAGCCGCGTGTTGCCCGCGGCGCCGTGCAGCGCGAAGCCCTGGGATGGCTGGCCGAGTTCGTCCGGCTCTTGCGACCGGATGGGCGCGCCTGGGCAGCGCGTGAAGCCGAACAAGCCGAGCAGCGCAAGGAAGCGCAGCGCCGTAAAGACACGCTTCAGGAGCAGGCTAGGGCAGCGGTGGCCGCTGCGCCACGACCTTCCGACGTTATTTTTCACGCCGAGCGGAACATGCTGCCGGGGAGTCACACCGCCCGTCAGGAGCAGCTACGTGAACTCGGGCAACAGCACGCGTCGACTGTGCGGTCGCCGGGTCGGCAGCAGTTGGCCTCCTCATCGTCGATCAGCGAAGTGCGACCACCCGCGTCGGCTTCGCCGGCCCGAGCCGCTGCGACCGCCGAACAGCCGTCGGAAACGCGGGCCGCGCAGAATACGCGCCTGTTGGAGGCGCGCGCGGCGAACGCCGATGAAAGTCGGCGACCGGACTCGGTACCGTCCGCGGCCAGCCTTCTGGTGACGGCGCGCAGCGAACGGGGCATGATGTTCGGGCCCTTGGCGGCGAATGGGCCGGCCATCGCGGTGACCCAGCTCGCCGCGGGGCGCCAACACACGATCAATAACGCCTCCCTGTGGGCCGGTGGCAAGGGTGGTGGCAGCCCGAGCCGGCCGACCGGTTCAGTCGTTGGGGCGACTGTGGAGGCGGCCGCCGGCCGACCGGCTGCCCGCTCTGTCGCCGTCAGCCGCACACTGGCCCCGGCGGCAAGCAATTCCGAGGCCAACATCGAGCGGATTCTGCGCCTGATACGGACGCAGATCGGCGCGCAGCGCTCCACCGCCACGCTGCGACTGGAACCGCCGGAGTTGGGCAGCATCCGACTGCGTATGGACTTGCGCGGTGACCGCTTGACGCTGGAAGTGCAGACTGAAACCAGCGCGGCACAACGCTTGCTGTCCGAGCAATTGGACGCGCTGCGGCGCAGTCTCGAAGCCGGTGGCATTCAGTTGGAGCGCGTCGAGATCCGCGCTCCGCTGAACCTCACCGAGGCACGTGGTGCGGACACGTCGGCGCAAAACGACGTCCCCGCCGGCCGGCATGAGGCCGGGGCGCAGCAAGATGGCGCCGGCGGCGGATCAGCAGGGGAAACGGATTTCCCGGTTGAACAAGCAGCGGCGGAGCCGCCTTCCGGACCGTCGGGGTCGGCCGACGGGTGGCGCGTGAACGTATTGGCTTGACGCGGATCGGTTTACGGTCTGGTGCGTGAGGCGTGAGACATGACAACTGTCGCGGCTGTGAATGGTGCTGCCGGGGGAACACGGACTTGGGCCGATCGGGGCTTGAGCACCCTCAAGAGCGAGGATTTCTTCCGCATTCTGGTCACCGAGCTGCGCCAACAGGATCCGTTCGAGCCGGCCAAAACCGCCGACATGATCAGCCAGGTCTCGCAGATCCGCAGTATCGAGCTGTCCAAGCAGCTTACCGACACGTTGCAGGAGTTGGCCGCGCAACAGCACACCGCCGGCGCCGCTGAACTGCTCGGCAAGTACGTGACGGCCCGGTTAGTGGCTGCCGATGGCAGCGAACAGGAGGTCTCGGGCGTGGTGACCGGGGTGCGGTTCGACGCCGACGGCAGCGCCGTGCTGGAACTGGACACGGGCCAGGCGGTTCCCGCCAGCGCGATCGTGCGCGTCACCACCGTCGAAGCGGCACAGGACGCCGCAACTGACGAAGCGGCGGACACCAACCCTCGATCTGCGGCAAGCGCAGCACCCAGAAACGACAAGACCGCGGCGCAAAGCAAGCCGCGCACCGGCGGTCAGTCGCCTTGGTTGTCGCTGGCCGGAGCGTTGAATCTGTGAACCCCGGCGCCGAAGGCGCCGCTCAGGCAAAGAGAGAACTGAGGTATCCAACATGGGCTTGACCACGGCCATGTACACCGCCTTGAGCGGGCTGAATGTCAACCAGACGCGCGTCGAGACCATCGGTCACAACATCACCAACGTCAATACCACCGCCTTCCGTGGCTCGCGCACGCTCTTCCAGACGCAGTTTGCCCAGACGCTCTCAATGGGAACGGCCCCGAGCGACAACAGCGGCGGGACCAACCCGGTCCAGATCGGTCACGGCGCCGTGGTGGGTACGACACAGCGTATACTCTCCGGCGGCTCGGTCGAGACCACCGGATTGCCCGGGGACCTGGCCATCGAGGGAGCCGGCTACTTCATCGTGCAGAACGCCGACGGACGCAGCTTCTACACTCGGGACGGGGCCTTCGTACTGAACTCCAACCATCAGCTCGTCACGGCCGACGGGTACCGCGTGCAGGGCTTCGGCGTGGACGAAAACTTCACCGTGGTTCCGGGTGTGCTGCGGCCGATCAACATTCCGGTCGGCAGCCTGAACATCGCCCGTGCCACGGAAAACGTGGCCATCGACGGCGACCTGAGCGCCGCCGAAGACGTCGCGACGCAAGGCTCGACGCACACTTCGCAGGCCCTGGTGGCCGGGGGCGGAGGGTCGGCCACGGCTACCACGGCCCTGACCGACCTGCGCTCGGCCGCTTCTCCCACCGTGCCGCTTTTTGCCACCGGCGACACGATCACGATTGACGGGGCGACGCGCGGCGAGCGCGCCCTTCCCAGGCAGCAGTTCGTGGTCGGACAGACGGGAACGACGTTGGGTGATCTGGCGGCCTGGCTGCAACAGGCCCTGGGAATCCACGCAGGCGCCGAGTTGCCGGGCAATCCCGGCGTGACGATCGAAAACGGCAGGCTGGTGATCCGTAGCAACGCCGGCCAGCCCAATGCCTTGGGCATCCAGACCAGCGACATCACCAGCACGAACGCCGCCAGCGCTCTGCCATTCGAGTTCGCGCAGACGGCCGAGGCACAGGGCGGTGGCGTGTTTACGGCGTTCACCGTGTACGACTCGCTGGGCAACCCGGTACCGGTGCACGTCACGTTCACGCTCGAAGACACGCCGGCCACCGGACCGGTGTGGCGGTATTACTTGGAATCCGGCGAGGAGGGGGCCACCTCCCGTCTGTTAGGGACCGGCACGGTTTCCTTCGGCACAGACGGTCGCTTCGTCAGTGCCAGCAACAATCAATTTGCTCTGGATCGCAGCGGCAGCGGTGCAGCTAGCCCGGTGATCTTCACCCTGGATTTGTCGGGCGTGAACGGGTTGTCCACGCAGACCTCGAACGTGGTGATGGCAGAGCAAGACGGCTATCCGGCCGGTACGCTGACCAGCTTCGCGGTCGGAACGGACGGGACGATCACCGGAGTTTTCAGTAACGGTTTGTCGCGTCCGCTCGGGCAGGTGGCCTTGGCCACGTTCGCCAACGAAGCCGGCTTGGTGGCCGAAACCGACAACCTGTTCACGGTCGGGCCGAACTCGGGCACCCCGACCATCGTGAGCCCCGGGACCATGGGCAGCGGGTTGGTTCACGCCGGGGCCTTGGAGATGTCCAACGTCGATCTGGCACGTGAGTTCATTGGGCTGATTACTTCCAGTACCGGCTTCCAGGCTTCCAGCCGGGTGATCAGCGTGGCCAACGAAATGCTGGACCAGTTGCTCATGACGCTGCGTTAACCGGCGCCGGAGGCGCCGACGGCACCCCGGGGTGGTCCGGCGGCTGGATAGTCGGGCACGCTCGCTGCACGTCGGTAAAAGGTGCACGGATGATCCAACTGACGCGTCTCAACGGCCGCCCCTTCGTGCTCAACGCCGAGTTGATCAAGTGCATCGAAGAGACACCGGACACGATGATCCACCTGCTCAACGGCGAGCAGTTCCTGGTCCGGGAAACGATGGCCGAGGTGGTGCGCCGGGCCATCGAATACGGTCGTACTGTGCGGGTGTTCCGCCCGGCGGAGGCGTCCGATCTTTGCGCCTCTGCGCACATTGTGCCCAAGGATCGCTCAGAAGTCTGATAAGACTTCAGGCACGGTTTGCCCCCGTCGGCGACGGTGAATCGTCGCCGATACCGGGTCGATAAAGGTGGTGAGCCGACCGACCCCGGCCGGGTCGGAACAGGATGCGGAAGATGGCAGAGACACCGAACCAGGAGCAGCCACCAGCAACCAAGAAACGCTTCCCCAAGACGTTGGGAATCGTGCTGGGCGTGGCCATCGGCGAGGCCCTGGTCTTCGGCCTGATCTTCAAATTCGCCGGCGGCGGCGGGCCGGCCGCTGCCTACGGCGAAGGCACTCACGCCGTCGAGGCCCCGACCTCGCGCCCGGTCGGACTGGCCGAGGTGTTGGTGCTCAAGAGTTTCCGGGCACCCAATGACAAGACCGGTCGGCTGTATATCTACGACTTGGATGTCACGGTAGTCGTGGCGGAAGATCAGAAAGAGCGCGCCAGCGCGCTGGTGCAGCAGCACGCAGCCGAGATCGGCGACCGCGTGGCACGCATCGTACGGTCGGCCTCCGATCGGGTGCTCCGTGAAGATGACCTGCGCGCCCTGCGTCAGCAGATCCTCGATGCTCTACGCGAAATCACCCGCGACGAAACCTTGATCCAGCGCGTCCTGATCCCACGCTTCGTGCC
>Ga0129299_1000697_pt1 | contig 21912 bp, 21 predicted proteins | sample ConPoolayeCmetaG_FD_94477 | JGI IMG/M metagenome (GOLD analysis project Ga0129299, IMG submission 94477) | Hot spring microbial mat communities from California, USA to study Microbial Dark Matter (Phase II) - Cone Pool mat layer C metaG ...
AGCGGGGGGTTAGTTGCTGGTGCGAGAATCTAGTTCTGGTGCGAGAATCCTAGTTGCTGGTGCGAGAATCCCTTCTCGCACCCTTGCTCCGAGGAATCCTTCCCCGCAACAGCGCAGGCGTGCGAGAAAGGATTCGCGCACGAGCGGTTAACAGCGCGGACGTGCGAGAAAGGATTCGCGCACGAGCGGTTAACAGCGCGGGCGTGCGCGAAAGGATTCGCGCACGAGCGGTGGCGCGCCGCTGGACAGTGGTCATCGCCCGCCGGACGCCGCCTGATGGCGGCCGTCGGCCACCGCGGGGGGCGAACGGCCCGCCGCCCCGCCCGCCGCCTCAGCCCGCCACGGCGTGGGCCAGCGTGCGGGAGATCAGCGCGTAGAGCAACGCGGACAGGCCGGCCGCGGCCGGCAGCGTCAACACCCAGGCGGTGACGATGTGGCCGCCCACCCCCCAGCGGACCGCCCGCATGCGGCGGACGATGCCGACGCCGAAGATGCCGCCGGTGATGGTGTGCGTGGTGCTGACCGGGATGCCCAGCATGGACAGGCCGATGATGGTGGCCCCGCCGCCGGTCTCGGCCGCGAAGCCGTCGAAGGGCTGCAACCGGGTCACCCGGTGGCCCAGGGTGTGGATGACCTTCCAGCCGCCCGTGTAGGTGCCGAGGGCGATGGCCCCGTGGCAGCTCAAAATGATCCACCAGCGGAGATGCCCGTCGGGCGTGCCGTCCTGCGTGGCGTAGCCGGTCAGCGCGGGGACGCTGAGCAGCAGGGCCAGGATGATGCCCATGGTCTTCTGGGCGTCGTTGAGTCCGTGGCTGAGGCTGTACACCGCGGCGGAGAGCAATTGCAGCAGGCGAAAGGCCCCGTCCACCCGCCGCGGCGGCTGGTGCCGCACGATCCACATGGTCGCGATCATGATCAGCGAAGCGATGGCCAGGCCGATCAGCGGGGAAAAGACGATGAACAGGGCCACCATGCCCAGCTTGCTCCAGATCAGCGCGCCCAGGCCGCCCTTCATCACCGCCCCCCCGGCCAGGCCGCCGATGAGGGCGTGCGACACGCTGATGGGCAGGCCGAAGTGCGTGCAGACGGCGACCCAGGCGATGCCGGCCAGCAGCGTGGCCAGCACCAGGTGGGGATCGACGACGCGGGGGTCGATGAGTCCCTTGCCGATGGTGGAGGCCACGTGCGTCTCGAAGAAGAAGGCGGCGATGAAGTTGAAGAAGGCCGCCCACAGCACCGCCAGCCGCGGCGGCAGGACGCGGGTGGCCACCACCGTGGCGATGCTGTTGGCCGCGTCGTTCATGCCGTTGTAAAAATCGAAGACGAGGGCGATGCCGACGATGAGGATGACGTAGGTGACCAGGTCCATGAGGCGGGCGGCTCAGGCGTTCTTGAGTTTGATCGCTTCGATGATGTTGGCGACGTCCTCGCACTTGTCGACGGAACGCTCGGTCAGGTCGTAGATCTCCTTCCACATCATGGCCTCGGGGAAGCCGGTGGCGGTCCGGTAGAGGTCCACGGCGGCGGCGTGGTTGAGTTCGTCGCCGGCGTTCTCCAACTGGTGGATCTCGACCAGATGGGCCTGGAGGCCGTCGGGCTTCTTGAGGTTCCGCAGCTCGCGGATGGCCGCGGCGGTCTCGCGGCAGGCCCGGGCCAGGACCTCGCTCATCTGCACCAGCCAATGCGTCGGCCGGGGGATCTGGTACATGGTCAGCCGCTTGGTGGCGGCGTCCATCTCGTCGATCACGTCGTCGATCCGCTTCATCAGGGTGTAGATGTCCTCGCGGTCGAAGGGGGTGATGAAGGTGGTGTCGAGCTTGTGCAGCGTCCGCCGGCTGACGTCGTCGCCGGCGTGCTCGAGCTGGCGGATCTCGGCCACGTAGCGGTCGCGGGCGGCGTAGTCCTTGAGCAGCCTCTCGAAGGTGTCCCCGGCCCGCACCAGCAGGTCGGCCGCCTCGTCGAAGAGGTCGAAGAAACGCGTGTCGCGGGGAATGATGCTGAACAACGCAAGGCTCCGGTCACGGCTGGCCGCCGGGGCGCTCGCCCGCGGCCGGCCCTCCACCCTCGGGACGCCGACACGGCAACGGGCTGAAGAACCGTCTTGATACGACGCCGGGCGGGAATCAGCAAGCGAAGGCGGATTAAGAACGTGTTAATTCTCCACCCCCGCGTGCGTTTCGCCGCTGCACAGCGAGGAATTCACAGCTTTTCACACAGCGCGGACCACAACCTCCCGCCGCCGTCCCGCCGCGGTGGACGCTCAGGGCCGCAACAGGGCAAAGGCCTCGGCCTTGTTGGCCAGCCACTGCCCCGCCCGCGTCCGCACGGCCTTCACCTCCGGGTTGGAGCCGGGATCGACGCCGATCAACCGGGAATAGACCAGCGTCGTGTCCGCCCAGAGCTGGCCCAGCCACGCGGAAGCGGCCAGGTCCACCTCCGCGACCGCGATCACGACCACCGGCATCTTCTCGCTGCACCGCTGGACGTTGGCCAGGGCCAGCACCAGGTCCACCTCGCCCGGCGTCAGCCCGGCGTGGGCGGGGTTCACCGGATCGACCTGCCGACCCAGCAGCGGATGCCCGCCCACCTCCCCGGTCCGCAGGAGGAAGATGGCGAGCTTCCGCTCCGCCGTCCCCAGAATGGCCTCCAGATTCATGTGCGAATCGCGGGGCAGGCCGAGATACCGCGACATGGTGATGTCGTTGCCGTCGCGATTCACGCCTTCGTTCCAATACTGGCAGAACTCGTCCGCAGCGAAGATCAGCCGCCGGTCATTCGTGCCCAGATAGATGTGGTTGACGCCGTGGCGAAGCTGCTGCAAGCGGAGGTACTGGGCCAACACCACCGGCGCGGAGCCGGCGTCCCCCGGATCCAGGGCGCGGCAGGCCTCCGCGATGATCGCCCAGTACGCGGCCACGTCCAGCCCGGCCACGTGCATCGGGGCCATCAGGATCGGCGTCTGGTTGCGGCCGTAGCGGCCGGACACCTCGCTCGGCAGATCCAGCAGCAGGTTCCCATCCCGCTCGCCCAACGCCCGCAGCGGGCCGGTGTTGGCGAAGACCACCCGCCGCGCGGCCCGCGGCGTCAGCTCGTGCATCTTGATCGTCTCTTCGGTGATGCCGCTGCGCGAAAACTCCATGAACAGGGTGTTGTCCACGGTCGCGTCCGCGGGCAGGCCCGCCACCTCCTTCGGGGAGTTGGCCAGCAGCCAGGTCACCCGCCGATCGGGCCGCTCGTTGGCCAGGGAGGCAACGAGGTAATTGAACTGCTCGTTGGCCCCGATGCCGCTGTTGACCAGATACTTGAGCCCGCTATCGCCGAAGTGCCGCCGGAGGTAGGCGTCGATCCTCGGCGCGGTCTCCTTCAAAAAGGCGGCGGCATACCCGGCCGGATCGCTGCGGTACAGGACCGCCAGGGCGTCCGCCGCCGCCGTCGGCAGGAAGGCCGCGAGGCTCCGGGCCACCGCGTCCAGGGCGGCCTGCGGGGCGGGAATCGGCTCGCTCAGCGTCGGGTTCAGCGACAGCAGCGAGATTCGACCGCCGGCCAGCTTGAGCAACGGCGCGGCCGCCAGCGGACGGCCGCGGACCTCACCGCCCCCCGCCGTGGACGGGGTTCGCAGCCGCGCGAGCACGCCGCCGAAGCCGTGCTCCTCCAGCAGGCGGCGGGCCTCCTCGGGCGAGACCCGCCAGGCCTCCGCCAGGTTGTCGATGAGCCGCTGCGGATCCAGCGCGCCGGCCAGGGCATCATCCAGCCTTCGCTCGCTGACCGGCGTGGTCTTGGAGAGTGCGGCCGCGGCCTGCGTGGCCCGGGCCAGGCGGTCGGCGACGGTTGAAGGTTCCGGTTGGGTCATTTGCACAATTCTCCCACGCTCTCAGGATTCGCGGCGGCCGCGTTGCCGCCGCAACACCGAGTCCAGTTCCAGGAAACGAAAGTTGATCAACTGCACGGTCACGCCGATCCCGCAGGACACCAGGCTCATCGCCAGACAGGTGCCCGCCAGGACCACGGCCGCGAGACGATAGCCGGATTCCGGCGGCCACGGCCCGTACTTGGCCGTCAGGGCGAAGGCCAGGCACGCGAGGAACAACAGGATGCCCATGCCGCCGAAGAAGGTCAGCGGCTTGTAGGAGCGAAACACGCTGAGGATCCGAAACAGCACGCGGAGGCCGTCCTGGAAGGTGTTCAGCTTGGATTCGCTGCCGGGCGGCCGCTCGCGGTAGGCGACCGGCACCTCGCGGACCACCCATTTGCGGTACAGGTACTGGAGCGTCATCTCGGTTTCGATGTCGAACCCGTAGGCGATGATCGGCAGGTTCTGGGCGACCTCCCGGGTGAACGCGCGATAGCCGCTCATGATGTCATGAAGCCGGGCATTGAAGATCACGTTGATCAGCGTGCAGACCAGCCGGTTGCCGAACACGTGAAACCGCGGATAGGCGGCGCTCTGATCGACGGCCTGGCGACAGCCGACCACCACGTCCGCCTCATCGGCCAGCAACGGGGCCAGCAGGTCATGCACCCGGTCGGCGGGATAGGTGTCATCGCCGTCCGCCATGACGTAGTAGTCGGCTTCGACCTTCTCCAGCATCGCGGCCATGACGTGGCCTTTGCCCTGCTTCTTCTCGCGGATCACGGTCGCGCCGGCGGCGCGGGCCAGCTCGGCGGTGCCGTCCGTGCTGTTGTTGTCGAAGACATAGATGACCGCGTCCGGCAGTTCGCGGCGGAAATCAGCCACGACCTTCGCCACGGTGGCGGCCTCGTTGTAACAGGGCAGCAGGACGGCGACTCGCGGTGTCTGGCCAGGCATGAAGCACATCCGAGTCCGGTCAAGCGGGTCAATCAGGCCACCTTGGGCCTCGGCTCAGGCCGTCCTCAACCGGGAACACCCTCCACCGACGACCGGCCGCGATTCAGCCTTCAGCCGGCGGCCGGCACTAGGTTCGAACACGCAGGCAGAACTGTCAACCCGCCGCACTGTGATGGAAAGGCGGGGCGTGCCGGAGGCGGGAAAGGGACCGCTTCCGCTTCTTCTCCCCACATGCAGACTCGAACCTCCACAAACTGACCGATGGCCCAAGGACTCAAAGCCTGACCCCGGCCGGGTCAGCGACCCGGGAAGATGTCTCGGACCGCCGGTCATCGACCAACCGGGACCAAAGCCCGTGCTTGCCTCGTCCGTTTGCTTGGCGGAGACTCCGCTCTCCGCTCCCCATTCGTGCGACGGGCCGGCCCCGGGCGGCAAGATCCTGTGGTTCACCTCAACCACAAAAATGAGGATAGGGATATCGGGACGATCCGCGGGTCCGGTACCTGCACATCGTCGGCCAGGGTGACGAGTATTCCGAGGGGGGCGTTGTATCCTGTCTTCTCCAAGAAGGCCCGCAAGCCTCGCGTGTCCTCGTGCGGGTCAATTCGTTTGCGATATTTGACCTCAATGGGAACGCGATGCGTTCCCACCTTCACGGCGAAGTCCACCTCGGGTTCGGCATGGCGGGCAGGGACGTGGGCCACGTCCAAGTTAGGTATCGACGCCAGAAAGTAGCCCAGGATGCTCTCGGCAAGGTGGCCCGCCAAGTCGGTCAGGTGTGGATTGGCCGACAGCCCGGCCATGTCGAGCGGAATCACCTCTTCCAACCAACTGGCTCGCAGCGCATGATCGCACAGGCAGACCTTGGCAATGCGGGCCCCCTTCTTGGTTAACCGCGATTCCATCGGCGGGATCAGCCGGAGAAGCAGCGTGCGGTCCAGGAATCGCAAGTAATTGAGGATGCGGTTCCAGTTGATCGCTCCTCCCAGCGCCTGATTGATCTCGGGCACGAACACGCTCTGACCCGGCGTTTGGCCGGCGTATCGGCAGCAAAGGCGAAACACCTCTTCCAGGAGCTTCTCATCGCGTTTTCGGCCCCGCTCGCCCAACCTCAGGTCGTGCTGGATCGCCCGTTTGATGACGGTTTCGTTGAGGTGGCTGGCCACCTCCGGCCAGGCCGCGTTGCCCGGCTGATGGGCGATCGGATAGGCGCCACGCTCCGAAAAGGCGGCGAAGGCCTTCCCTCGCGTTGCTTCGTCCTGTTTCCCCTTCTCAACCGCTTCGCGCCAGAAGTCCGGCTTAGCCAGCTCGCCGCCGCCGTTCTCCGGCCAGAGTGGCGCGATGCGAACCCCGTAGCGGAGTTCGGCGATTTCTCGAAGCAGCAGGGGCCCGAGATCGACCGTCGTGATGCGTCCCGCCAGACTGTCCCGGCCCTCCTCGATGCGGAGCGATGAACTTCCGGTGACAAAGACGCGGACCGCGTGATTGTCCACCAGGTTCTTCACCTGCGGCGCCCAGGCGTTGAGGTTCTGGACTTCGTCGAAGAAGAGAAAAGCCGCCTCGCCGCGATGGGCCGCCGCGTTGAGGCTGGACCTCAGTACTTGGTCTGCGTACCAGCGAGCCACGGCCAGGATGGGTTCGGCAATCCCTTCCAAGCTCGGGAGTTCGTCGAAGGGAACATAGAGCAACCGCTGCGGGGAAACCCCTTCCGCCAGGAGTGAATCCATGATTTGCCGAAGGAGAACCGTCTTGCCCACCCGCCGAGGCCCGCGGAGCACCGTGGCGGGCGTCAGGCCCTCGGTCAGCAAGTGTCGAAGGCGAGGAAACAGCCAGCGATGGAACCGCGGCTGGGGCGGGCCGGGCAGGCCTTGCCACCAGGGGTTGAGTTCACGGAGGTTCCGAGCCAACTCCAGCGGTAATTCCCCGAACAACGGGTTCTGTTCCAGCGGGCTTGATGGCTTCGTCATGCGGCTTCCTCGCCCGAAGGACCGCTTCCGATGGTCGGCGAAACACCGGAACGTCGCGTGCGAGAGAGCGATTATCTGCTCAGCTTCTCCCGCAGGTACTCCACCACCCGCGACTTGTCGATCCGCTCCTGCCCGCCGGTGTCGCGGTCCCGCACGGTGACGGTGCCGTCCTCCTTGGTCTGGCCGTCGATGGTGAAGCAGTACGGCGTACCGGCCTCGTCCATGCGGGCGTAGCGTTTGCCGATGCTGGCCTTGGGATCGTAGGCGGCCGGCCAGAGCTTCTTCACCTCGCGATAGATGGGTTCGGCGATCTCCGGCAGGCCGTCCTTGTTGACCAGGGGAAAGACCGCCGCCTTGATCGGAGCGAGCCGCGGATGGAACTTCAGCAGCTCCGGGCTGGGCCGGGACGGGTCGACCGTGTACGCCTCGCAGATGAAGGCAAGCGCGCTGCGGTCGGCCCCGGCGGAAGGCTCGATGACGGTCGGGAGAAACCGTTCCTTCCGCTCATCATCGAAGTAGGTCAGGTCCTTGCCGCTGAACCGGGCGTGCTGGGTCAGGTCGAAGTTGCCGCGGTGGGCGACGCCTTCCAGCTCCTGCGGCTCGTCGGCGAACGGGAAGCAGTACTCAATATCCGTGCAGGCCTTGCTGTAGTGGGCCAGCTCCTTCTCGTCCTGGTTGCGGGGCTTGAGGTTCTCGCCGGACAAGCCGAGCGACTTGTACCAGTTGATGCGGACGTCCCGCCACCATTCCCACCACATCATGCTCTCGCGGTCGTGACAGAAGAACTCGATCTCCATCTGCTCGAACTCGCGGGAGCGGAAGGTGTAATTCCGCGGATTGATCTCGTTGCGGAAGGATTTGCCAATCTGGGCGATGCCGAAGGGCAACTTGACGCGGGAGGAGTCGCAGACGTTCTTGAAATTGGCGAAGATGCCCTGGGCGGTCTCGGGACGAAGCCAGACCAGGTTCTCCTCGTCCTTGATGGCCCCGGCGTAGGTCTCGAACATCAGGTTGAACTGCCGAGCTTCCGTCAGTTGGCATTTGTCGTGCTGACCGACGCACTTGCTCGGTTTGAGCGGGCAAGGGGTCTTGTCCAACTGATCGGCGCGAAACCGACCCTTGCACCCTTCCGTCTTGCAGTCCACCATCGGATCGGCGAAGCCGCTGGCATGCCCGCTCGCTTCCCACACCTTGCGGTTCATGATGATCGAGCAATCGACGCCGACCATGCTGATCTCTTTGCCGTCGGGGCCGACCGGCGGGTTGGTGACCATGTCATGCCACCACGCCTCTTTGATGTTCCGCTTCAGTTCGACGCCGAGCGGGCCGTAGTCCCAGAATCCGTTGATGCCGCCGTAGATCTCGCTCGACTGAAAGATGAAACCCCGCCGCTTGCACAGAGAAACGATCCGCTCCATCCGTTCGCTGTCTTTGGCCATGGTCTTTCCTCAGCCCTTGCTCGGGGCAAGTGGCGATTTGACCCCGTTTGAAAACGGCGAGAACGCCATCCCGCTCGTCCGAGCGGTGCCTACGGTGTCCGGGGACCGTCGGAGCCGGAGCCGGCCGGCCCTGCCGCCCGCCGACGTAGCGGCGGGGCATCATAGTCGCTATTCCAGCATCCGCAAAGAGTTAACGACGCCGGTCCTCCCTTGGAACCCCCTGAACCGTGCTGGCGGACGACACCACCTCACAATCGGCACGAACCGCACCGCACGCCAGTCTCGATCCATCGCACTTAACTCATTTCTTCACAAGGCGTTATAAGGTCCTAATCGGCTGCTGAACCACCGGCGGCCAAGGACCGCGGTGTGCCGTGATCTCGACCGGGACGAGGGGTGGACCGGCGGCCCGAGAGGCTGCCGCGAGAGCGAGGGGATACAGCCATGTTGCGGACAGCCGCCGACCTGGCCACGGATTACCTCCGTCGCCGGGCCAAGATCCTCCTGTTGACCTTTTTCACCTATGCGGCCCTGTGCTGACCGCGTCGGGAGCACAGCTCACCGATCCGGCGTCGACGAGGGCCCCCGCGAACATCCTTCGCACAATCCAAAGATTTGAAAACGATGGGAAATGGCCTGAAAGCGACGCCGCGCCGCCAGCCGGTCCCGCAGCCGCATCACTTCGGCGGCATCGAACTCCACGATCCGCCCGCAGCGGCGACAAACCATGTGATCATGCGGCTCCTGGCCGTAGATGTGTTCGTAGTGGACCTGCTTGTTGCTGAAGTGCACCTCACGGACGATTCGGCAATCCACCAGCAACTTGAGGGTGCGATAGACGGTGGCCTTGCCAACGCGGGCGGCGGTCTGTCGCATATCCAGGACGAGTTGTTCCGCCTCGAAGTGGTCGTTGTTCCGCATGACCGCCAGCAGGACACGGCGTCGTTCCGCGGTGTACTTCAAACCGCGGGTGCGAAGGTAGCTCCTGAAGACCTCTTCCGCGGTACGAATGCCGTCTTCTGAAACCAGGCGAGCCATGTCTGCCTTTCGCGCCGCCGAGGCTTACTGTAGCGAGGGGTCCTGCCGATGTCCAAAACTTTCCGCTCGCCGAGACGGCCTTCGCTCAGGTTGCAAAGTTGTGTCGAAGTCCGGCAGGGCATAGAATTTCGATATGCATCCGCAATCCCGGACCCGCAGACCAAGCCATGCCTGACGAACCCATCGACGCGCTGCCTCCCCATGACCGGCGGCGGTTCTTCGCGGCGGGCCTCGCCCGGCTCGTGGCTCCGCTGGCCGACTACTTGCAGTCGCGACTCCCGGTGGAGCCTCCTTCCCGGCCCGACCTGCTCCGCCCGCCCGGTGCGATCGAGGAGGAAGCTTTCCTCCGAACCTGCTACCGCTGCGGAAGTTGCGTGGAATCCTGCCCGGTATCGGCCATCGTCCCGCTGCACAGCCGCGATGAGGAGTTGCAGGGAACGCCCTATCTCAATCCCGACCTGGCGGCCTGCACGTTGTGCCAGGAACTGGCCTGCATGGCCGCTTGTCCCAGTGGGGCCTTGCGTCGCCACTCCCGCCTCGAGGTGCGGATGGGCCTCGCTCGCCTGGACGAGGTCATCTGCCTGCGAAGCCGGGGAGAAGACTGCCGGGTCTGCGTCGAGGCATGCCCATTGGGAGCAGTCGCCATCTCGGTCGACGATCGCGGCCGGATACAGATCAAAGAACCCTGGGAGTCGGGTCAGGGCTGCGTAGGCTGCGGGCTTTGTCAGCAGCGGTGCCCCGTGCGGCCGATTCGAGCCATCCGGGTCGCGCCATCCGCCCGGCGGTGAGCACCCCTCGGTTTCCGACCCCAACTCCGATTGGCCCGCTCCGGGAACGCCGCTCAGAGGGTGATGACCTTATCAGCCGCGTTCATGGCTTGCAGGATCTCATCCATGTTGCTCGGCTGCGGAAAAGCAAACTGGTCCCGAAGGTTCAGGAAATCGAGGCAGGTGCCGCAGGCAAGGATATCCACGCCCTTCTCGTGCAACTGGTGCAGTTCCACGGCGATCGGAGAGTCCTTGCAAGCCAGGCGGACCCCGTCATTGTAAAGCAGGATGACCTCTAGATCGGTCAGTTTTCCGGCCGCCTTGCGGAGGAGCGTCCCCAGAAGTTTGACACCCAGCTCCGGATGTCCGTGGCCCATCTGTGCCTTGTTGATCACGATTGCGGTGGCCATGAATCGTCCTCGGTCCGTGGATGGGCGGGCGGCGGCCGTCCAGCCTGACATGCCCGCCTGCGAAACATCCCGCCGCCCCGCCGTGTGCGTCGGTCAATGTTCCGAAGGCGTATCCTATCGAGCGTGACGATGGTATGATAGGGGAACGTGCCAGAGGTGTTGACCCGCGGCGGCTCGCGCGGCAGGTCCGCGTTTCCGGGCGGGGTCGTGATCGGCCTGCGGCGGCAAAAAGAACCAATGTCTATCGCAAACCCCAATCCCATCGATCGCTCCGACTTCGGCAGGTCGGCGGGGTTTACTCTCGCTTCCTGTCGTCCGGATGCTCGATGCCAGAACGGCAACGGTGAACGCGTCCCGCTGACGTGTGCCGTTCGCTACGGCGCTCTGGCCTATGTGGGGGAGTTTCGGTATTCGCCGGGCGCCTTCGCCCGCTGCGGCGTGAAGGTCGTCGTGCAGACCAACCGCGGCATCGAGATCGGTCAGGTGCTGGGACTCACCTGCACCGGTTGCGAAAAGTCCATCCCCCGCGAGCGGATGGTCGAATACGCCCGCATCAGCGGGAACGACTTCTTCCAGCCCAAAGCGGGCCGGATTCTGCGGGAGGCCACGCCCCAGGATCTCCTGGAGGCGGCCAGACTCAACGAGGACTCCGACGCCAAACTGAGCTTCGCCCAGGAACTGGCTCGGGCCGACCGTCTGGATATGAAGTTCGTGCTCTGCGAGCATCTTCTCGGCGGCGAGCGGATCATCTTCCATTTCATGGCCGAAAACCGCGTCGACTTCCGCAACCTGGTTCGCGAGCTGGCCCATGAGTATCACACGCGAATCGAGATGCACCAGATCGGCTCGCGCGACGAGGCCCGGCTGGTCGCGGATTACGAGATCTGCGGGCGGGAATGCTGTTGCCGCAACTACCTGAAGAAACTCCGGCCGGTCACGATGCGAATGGCCAAGCTGCAAAAGGCGACGCTGGATCCCTCCAAGGTGTCCGGGCGTTGCGGACGGCTGCGGTGCTGCCTGCGGTACGAACACGAGGGTTACGAGGAACTCAGCGCCAAACTGCCCAAGACCGGAACCCGCGTCCGCACGGAACGGGGCATCGGCACGATCAAGGACCGCCAGATTCTGACGCAGTTGCTGCTGGTGGAGTACGACGAAGGCGGGACCGTGGAGGCCGTCGCCGTGGACGCTCTGCTGGAGACCGGCCTCCCGAAGCGGCCTCCGCCGCCACCGGCTCAGACCGAGGACCGCAGCGAAGCCGGCTCGCGAGAGGGAAGAAGAGACCAACCGGCCCGCGATAGAGGGGATCGTCCCGATCGCCGGCCCACGCCCGCAGCGCCCAAACCACGAATGGCGGCGGAGCAAGAGACCTCCCGCGACGCGGCGGATGCCGGGGCGACCGACATTCGGCCGGACGGTGGTGCCGCGGCCGCCGCGGATGAGCCGGTTCTGCTACAATCCACAGGAGAGAACCCGGCCGCCGCCACGGGCGAACCTCGGAGCCGCCGCCGTCGGCGAAGAGGAGGCCGCGGGCGGCGGTCAGGGCGGGCGGAAGGCAGCCGCACCACCGAAGAAAGACCTCCGGCCAAAGAGTCTCCGCCACCCAGCGGCGATTCAAGCGGCCGACAAACCGACAGTGGGGCGGATTGATCGAGGATTCCAGCAGACTGGCCATGGCCAAGAAGACGGGAAAACCTGAAAAGACGGTGGCCGACGTCGCTCGCGAGGTCGGGCGTTATCCGCTCGCCGCCTACGAATTCCTGCACGCCGGGCTGGATTACACCGTGCGCAAGATCCACGGAACCCCGCTCCCGGGGCTGCGACAGGTACTGGAGTGGATGGAAGCCCGGGGGCTGGACCTCAGCGACCTGGTGGAAATTACCGCGCAGGGCAAGCTGCCCGCGGCCATCGCCGCGTTTCTGCGGAGCTGCGACGGCCTGGAAGGCGCTCTACAACGGCTGAATCGCCACATCAGCGGGCAGGACCTCTGCCATGGCCTCCGCGAGCTGGCCATCCAACGCTGGGGATTCATGGCGCCGGTGGTCTTGCGACACTGGGGAATACGCGGCACGAGGGATTTCGGCGAGATGGTCTTCGCCCTGGTCAACAACGGCCTCCTGAAGAAGCAGCCGGAAGACTGTATCGAGGACTTCGACGACGTGTACGACTTCCACGCGGCGTTCACCCGCTCATTTCGCATTCAGCTCGGCGGTGAGCCGACGGCGGAGGCGGGCGGCGAGTAGGGTACGGCGATGTCTGCAACCACGGGACAGGACCCGCATTGGGAGAAGGCCAACGCCCCGCGAGTCACCGGGCGACAGGTGGCGGTGACGGCGGCGATTTACGCGATCTGGCTGACCTTTCTCGCGGTGCTGGCCATCCGGCAATGGCTGGGGCCGCCGGGGTGAGGGCCACCATGCCGATCGCGGAACCCCCTCCGTCCAGCCTGCCGATGACGGACTCCCCGACCTTCACCAGCAATCTGGAGGCCCTCGCGAGGTTTTGCGACGCGACGGCGGCCCGCCTTCGCAACGTACCGCCGCCAAAGGGCGTTCGACCGATCGCAGCGCGTGACGGCACGCCCACTTTCGTCTGGCCCGAAAACGAAAATCGGCTGACCTGGTTGGGGCGAACCTCGATGCCGACGGTGCGAGCGACCGAGCTGGTTGCCGCATTCGATCCCGGCTCACGCAACGTCCTGTTGTATGGCTTGGGTGGCGGCGAGGAGGTGCGGCTCCTACTGAATCGCCTGGCGCCTCATCAGGCCGTGTTCGTGCTCGAGGACGACGAGACCTCGGCCGCCCTGGCCCTGCGGCTTCGCGACTTTTCGCCATCACTCCGCCAAGGCCGCCTGTTGCTCTTCGTCGCCGCCGACCCGTGGGGCGAGATGCTCACCTTTCTCCGCAGGAACGCGGGATTCCTCACCCCCGAACGGGCGTTGTGCTGGCCGTGGTTCACAGCGGCGGACATCGCCGCCCTCTCCGATCGCTTGCTGACGGTCAGCGCCGAGGTGGCCACACACCGTGCCGCCGCCGGGACAACCCGGCGTCAGGCCCGAATGATGCCAAGCAAGGCGAACGGCGAGGCCGGAGTAGCCATCATTTCCAACGTCGCGGATCGCGGCGTTCTGGAGTTCGCCGCTCGGCTGCATCACGCGGCGGCCGCCGCCGGTCTGCCCTGCTGCCAAGCCGTGCTGGACGATCCGGCCTGCGTGCATCCCGATGCCGTGGAGCAACGGGTCTGGGACTCGCGGCCCACGCACCTGATCCTCCTCGACGTGCTTCCTGAAGGCTTGCAGTGGAGGTTGCCCGAGGCCGCCACCATCGTCACCGTGACCCACGCTCAACCCCTGTCGGGGGACTGGCTTCGCAGGATACCGGCGGCTGCGGGGCTGGCCGTCCGCACCCCACCGCAGCGGGAACAGGCCATAGCGGCCGGCATCCCCGCGGAACGAACCATTCTGCTGGGGCCTGCGGCGACCCCTGGGCTCGAAAACGTGGGCGCCGACCCGGAAAAAGGGCTGATCGTCGTGGCCGATGGCCCCGACCCCGCTCCGGAATCCGTGGGCCTGCACTTGTCGTCGCATCTCGCCTTATGGCATTTCGTCCGGAGCTGGATAGAGCGGCGTGCCGACCAATACGTCGACGCCCAGGCGGAAAGGGCCCTGGCCGCCGCTGAGGAGCACTTGGGCATTCGCCTTCACAGTGGCGAAGTGCGGCAAGGCCTGCTCTCGCGAATCCGTGGCGTGCTGGGTCCGGCCGTCATCGCCCAGACGACCTGCCGACGGCTGCTGGAGTCCGGACAGGAGTTCGCCCTGTATGGAGATGGATGGTCGCACGATTCCCCATTCACCAGCCGGTGGCGAGGCCGCTGGCCCCTGCCGGACGCGTTGCGAGACCTGCTGGCCGCCTGCGGCGTCGCCGTCATCGTGAGATCCGGGGGCTGGGATTCGCAAGCGATGCTCGACTGCGTCGCGGCGGGTCTGGTCACGCTGGTCCGCATGCCGGAAGGCCCGCCCGAGGTGACGGCCGACTCTGTTCCACAGGTACTGGACCCCGCCGCCCACGTCGTGACGTACCGCAACGCAACCGAACTCCTGCGAATACTCCGAAGCCTTCCCGAGTCCCGCGGCGATCTGCCCGACCGCACGGCCAAGGCGGCGGCCTACGTCAACGCGGCCCACACCTGGACCCAGCGGATTCGGGAACTGCTCGGGCTGGCGGAGCGACTGAACACGGCGTCCTGAAGGCCGCACGCAAACCACAATGCCCCTCCGGCGAAGTCCGCCCGCGAAAGACCGCCGCGACGCCTACGCATCCAGCGGAAAATCCGGCCTTCTCGGCAGGCCGCGATACTTCAGGATGAAAGCGCACAGGCTGCGAAGGTGGTGATACCCTGCCCGGCTGAACGGGTTTCGGCTCGTTCGTCGATGAGCATGAAGACACTCGCACTGCGGGCAATACATCACGCTCAATCCGCGGGACCACATGCGGTAACACAGGTCCACGTCCTCGAAGTAGAGGAAAAACCGCTCATCGAAGATCGCGTGATCGCCGCAATCCCGACGCCGGAGAAACATCGCCCCTCCCAACCCCCAGTCCACGGGCGTCGGCCCGCCGCGATCCAGCCCTTCCCCGAGATACCGGCGAAAAAAGGCGGGTTTCCACTTCAGCCATCGGAGCGGAGAGCGGGCATAAAGCACCGTCGGCCAGGTGTAGAACCGGCGGGCGGACGGTTGGACGCGACCGGACGGATCGCGCAGCAACGGCAGCACGAGGCCGACCCCGGCGTTTTCCCGCAAGAAAGCCGCCGCAAGGTCAAAGCACTGGGGGCGGATGCGGAGGTCCGGGTTAGCGATCAGGATGATATCGCCGCGGCTGTGCCGGAAGGCCAGGTTGATCCCCGCCGCATAACCGATGTTGGCCGAGGAGAGGATCCGAATGGGCAACGCCGAAGAAGACGGGAGGGTCAAGCGCTCCTCGGGAGAGTTGTTGGTGACCACCAGTTCGACCGGGTCGCGGCCCAGGTGTGCGGCGATTGACTCGGCCAGGCCGGCCAGGTCCGATCCCGATCGATAGTTCACCGACAGGACGCTGATCACGACGCAGGCACCGCCTTGCACCGACCGGCCCTTCGACCACGGAGATGAAGCGACCGCCAATCCGCGACGAGCCGGGCTTCGATCTCCTCCGCCGTGACGGACGCCAGCCGCTGAACTACCCCGCGCTTGAAGCGGATGTGATCCCTCGTTCGCAGAGCGGCCCACTTGCCGGCGGCGTAGGCGAGGAAATGCCCTTGCCGGAGCTTGTTCAGAGACTGCAACCCCAGAAAGGCGAGGTGGGCCATAAGGTGTCGTCGCCGCAAACCGGCGGGCATATTGGCCCACCAGACCCACTCGGCGTTCCTTGCGGAATTGAAGTGGTACCGCCAGCCGCCGGGGTTGTAAGAGGAGCTGAGGTAGTGGTAGCAGACGGATCGAACGGCGAAAACGCAACGATAACCCGCCCAGGCCAGGCGAAAGCCGAGATCCACATCCTCGTAGTAGCTCTCGAAACGCTCATCCAGCCCGCCCACCCGCATCAGGGCCTCGCGACGATAGAAGGCCGAAACCCCGGAAGCGGCGAAGCATCGCGGGCTGAGTTCCTCGGCCGTGGAAGCCGGTAGCAGGTGGTTCCGTTTCACAGCGCCACCAGCCACGGAATATAGATCCCCCGCCGTGTCGATGAGGTGAGGCGGCTCGGCCAGCAGGGACAGGGAAGCAACGGAACCCACCTGAGGTTCGGCGAAAGGGGCCAGCCCCTCCGCCAGCCATGCCGAGGCGACATGTGTGTCGTTGTTGAGCAAGGCGATATAGGGGGTCTCGGCGGATTGGATTCCACGATTGCAGGAGGCGGCAAATCCCATATTGCGGGGATTCTGGATTACCGCCACATCCGGCCAGCGTGCTCGCAAGAAGGCGACGCTGTCATCGGTGGACGCGTCATCGACTATGACGATCCGGAATCGACGCTCGGTCTGGCCCGCGATGCTGTCGAGCAGCTTCGGCAACCAGCGGCATCCGTTATAGTTCGGTATGATGACCGAAACCAGATCGTGCGACATGAAGCCCCGCCGAGCCGAGGCTGGTGCGGCTCATCCCCGCGTGTGGGGGTTGCTCCCTGACTCTTCGCGGCAATGAATGGATGGGGAAGCGGCCTCCCCCATGCCCTGCCCGCCGCCTATTGAGCAGCGCCGCTGAAGAACCCTCGTATCAACTGGAAAAACAAGTTAATGAGGAAAAAGATTCCATACTGGAAGAGCCAGTTTCCACCACCCAGGAAAGAAAACACCGCTCTGCTCCTTTCTGCCGCCGAGCCGACTGCGGCAGCGGCACTTCGGAGAACGCCGAAAGGCCGCCGGCTCCGGTGAGCCGACACGCAACCAATCCGTTCGAAGTCTAACTGGGCAGAATGCCTCGTGACAACTGCATTCGCGCCATAGCCGCTCCGCCTTCCAGATTGGCGGCCCTCGGTAGGCAATTGTAAGATCGCCCGCCAACGCGATCCGGCCACCGCCGAAGCGATATCGAGGCGGCGGATGCGGATCCGAGCCGTGGAGAAACGAGCCTGCCCTCATGACGACATCCACTATCTGGCGTCAACTTCGGACAGGCATGGTCGCGATCGATGCCGCAGCCGTCGTCGGGGCATACATCGCGGCGGACATCCTGCGTTGCCATATATGGATGCGGACCGATTGGCCCGAGCTGATCCCCGGCTATGGGAGCAGCGTACGGATCCATCTCAAGGTGCTGACGTTTCTTCCCGTCGCCTGGCCCCTGATTCTGGGACTGATTGGGTGGTACGAACCACGTTACCGCTCCATCCGCTGGCAGATCCGTCACGTCTGCATGGCGACCGCGGTGCTGGCCATGTTCATGGCCGGCTTGGCCCTGCTCTTCGAGCGGGAGCTGTATCCTCGAGCCCAGATTGGTTTTCTGGCAGCCCTGCTGCCTGCGACCGGCCTGGCCATGCGGCGTATAAGTTGGCAGATCGGGCGATGGATCGGCCGCCGTAACCGCCGCCGCGTGCTGATCGTCGGGACCGGTCGAGAGGCCGTGCTGGCCAGGCGGTTGCTACGTACCTGGGAGGTCGCGGCCCCCGAGGTCATCGGCCACCTGCTCGCTCCCTGGGAAGAGCAGCCCGCCGCCGAGCAGGCCTCGGACATTTTGGGAGGCATCGACCGACTTTCCGAAATCCTCGATGGGCAGGTGGTGGATGAAGTGCTGTTCGCGGCGCCCTTGGAGCGTCTGGCAGACCTGATGTCCAGCATTCGGATATGCGAGGAGGTCGGCGTCACGGCCCAGGTGCTGGCCACGGACCTGGTCGGGTACACGGCCCCGCAGGTGCTGGACTTCCACGGACTGGCCCTGTTGACGTACGCTCCGGCTCGCCACCCGCCGGAACTGCTCTTTGTCAAACGAGGGCTGGACCTGATCATCGCGGTTGGCGGAATCATCCTGACCGCGCCGATAATGCTGATATGCGCGGTGTGGATCAAGCTGGACTCGCGGGGACCGGTTTTCTTCAGGCAGCGGCGAAGCGGCCTGAACGGCCGGGAATTCGGCATGTTGAAATTCCGCACCATGGTGCCCGACGCGGAATCCCGACTTGCGGAGGTCGCGCACCTGAATCGGGCCTCGGGGCCGGTCCACAAGGTGTTCGGCGGCGAGGTGGACCCGCGGATCACTCGGGTCGGCCACTGGCTGCGGCGGTGGAGCCTGGACGAGCTCCCGCAGTTGTTCAACGTACTGGCCGGGGATATGTCGATCGTGGGGCCGCGGCCGCCGATCCCTGATGAGGTGGCGAAATACGATCGCTGGCAGCGGCGAAGGCTGAGCATGAGACCGGGCCTGACCTGCCTGTGGCAGATCAAGGGCCGGCATCGCATCGGATTCGATGAGTGGATGCAATTGGATTTGTTTTACATTGACCACTGGTCGCTGAAGCTTGATTTCCTGATCATGTGCCGGACGGTGACGACGGTCCTGGCCGGCACGGGGGCCTAGACCGCCGGAAGACTCGAGCATCCCCGGCCGCGGAGGACCACGCTCCCGAAAACACGGCGACCACGACGGCCCGCGAGGCCGGTGCAGAGGTGAGCGGCGATGACCATGGCGATCAACTGGCTGGTGATCTGGGGTCTGCTGGGGTGGGGGCAACCGGAGGCCGCCACGCAACCGGCGGACGAGGAAGTCCGTGAGATTCAGGCGACGCCGACGGTCTCCCCGGACCGCCCGCTTTCCAGCCTGATTCGCGTCGAGTTGCGAGCGCCGCGGACGATCCTCCCCGTGGGCAGTCAGGTCATCGTCGAGTTCGTCGTGCAGAACGTCACCGACGAGCCGGTCACGCTGGCGGTGCCGGGCACGCCCAAAGGTAAGGACCGCCCCTTGCCGGGGATGGGCCTTCCGCTGGAGCACGTCTTCTCCGCGCCGGACTTCCGCGGCCTGGAGATCGCCGCCGACCAGCGGCCGCAGATGGGCGACCGCATCACCCGCAAGCCGGAATATCCGGTCCCGAGCATCACCATCGCCCCGTTCGGTTCGGTGGGTCTGCGGTTCGACGTGGCCCGCTTCTATCCCGGCCTGCACCAGGCGGGCGTCTATCGACTGATGTGGCGGCCCTACGGCGGCGCCGTGCAGACCGAGCCGTTGGTGATCAGTGTGGTGCAGTACAAGCAGGTCGTCATGGAGACCGAGTACGGCGTCCTGACCATGCGGCTGCTGTATGACAAGGCGCCTCGCCACGTGGCCAACTTCCTCGACCTCATCGAACGCCGTTTCTACAACGGCAAGGTCTTCCACACCGTCCACGCCAACCAATTCATCCTCGGCGGCTGCCCCAACGGCACCGGAACGGGGAAACGCCCCGACGGCCTGTGCCTCGACCCGGAGTTCAACGACACCCCCTTTGATGTGGGCACCGTCGGCATGGCCCTGATCGAGGGGGACGCGGGGTCGGGCAGCAGCCAGTTCTTCATCTGTCTGGCCCGCCAGCCGGCCTGGGACGGACGCTACACCGCGTTCGCCGTCGTGGAAGGCCCCCAGTCCCTGGAGGTCCTCCGCAAACTCGGCAGCGTGGCCGTGGATGAGCGGCACCGGCCGGTGCAACCCCTCCTCATCCGCAGCATGACCGCGGTGGACGTGCCTTACGCCGTCAAGGAAAGCCGCTGAGGCGATCCCGGGGCGGGGCCTGCGGCCCGCGGCCGGTCGCCGTTTGAATCGCCCGCCGGTCTCCGTATAATGCGGCCATTCCTGCCGTGGGCGGGGTGGCACTCGGCGTCGTGAAGCGTTGATGGCTCGGTCTCATGCAATGCGTCGCGTGGACAACGGGTCAGGCTGGAAACAGAGCAGCCCATCTGCGTTGACCCATGTGCCGTGAGGAGCTGGACCGGAGCCGATCGACGCCGAGTGCGGCTCCGCCCGCGGCGTTTCCGGCGCTGTCGATGAGGATGGGCGGCTGATGGCCTACACGGTCCTGGCAAGGAAATTTCGCAGCCAGCGGTTCGACGAGCTGGTCGGGCAGGAGGCCGTGGTCGCCACGCTGCAAAACGCGATCCGCCAGAATCGCGTCCACCACGCCTACCTGTTCTGCGGAACCCGCGGCGTCGGCAAGACCTCCCTGGCCCGGATCCTGGCCAAGGCCCTGAACTGCCTGAGCAGCCCCGGCCCCACGCTGACGCCCTGCGACCGGTGCGACTCCTGCGTGGCGGTGGCCCGCGGCGACGACGTGGATGTCGTCGAGATCGACGCCGCCAGCAACCGCGGGATCGACAACATCCGCGAGCTGCGGAGCAACTCCGTCTTCCGCCCCGCCCGGGCCCGGTTCAAGATCTACATCATCGACGAAGTGCACATGCTCACCAAGGAGGCCTTCAACGCCCTGCTGAAGACCCTGGAGGAGCCCCCCGCCCACGTCAAGTTCATCTTCGCCACCACCGAGCCGGAGCGGGTGTTGCCGACGATCCTGAGCCGGGTCCAGCGGTTCGACTTCCGCCCCATCTCCCCGCCGGAGATCGCCCGCCAGCTCGCCCACATCTGCCGCGAGGAGGGCCGCGACGCCGAGGAGCCGGCCCTGCGGCGCCTGGCCCGTCTGGCCAACGGCTCGATGCGCGACGCCCTGTCCCTGCTGGACCAGGTGCTGTCCATGTCGTCGGGGCAGTTGACCGAGGCCCTCGTCAACGAGCTGTTCCCGGCCACGCACGACGAGTTGTTCGCCCACCTGCTCGACTGCCTGGCGGACGGCGACGCGGCCCGGGCCTTGGACGTGGTGGACCGCAGCCTGGCCCAGGGCCACACGCTGGACCACTGGTGCGAACTGCTGATCCACCAGGTCCGCGACCTGATGCTGCTGCGGGTCTGCGGCCCGGAGACGGACCTGGTCGATGTCCCGGCCGGCCTGCGGGAGCGGCTCGCCACCCAGGCCCGCCGCTTCGACGCCCAGGCCTTTGTGTATATGATCACCGTGCTGGAGGAGCTGCGGCGGAGCGTCAGGTACAGCGGCAGCGGCCGGGCCCTGGTGGACGCCGCCGTGGTGCGGCTGGCCGAGGCCCCGCGGATGTCCTCCCTCGAGTCGCTGCTGGAGCGGCTGGGTCCGCCCGGCGGGTCCACCGCGGCGGTCGACGAAAAAAAAAAGCCGCTGCGGGTCTGACTGAGCCGCCGCTTCGGCCGCCGCCGCCGCCGGAGCCAGACTCCCCGCCGCCCGCCGCCCGGCCGCTGGCCGGGCCGGCGCGGGCGACGGCCCGCGGGGGGGACGCCTTCGGGCGGCGGATGACCCAGGCCGACCTCCGGGCGGCGACGGCGGAGCCGCTGGTCAAGGCGGCGGTGGAGATCCTGCACGGCGTGGTGGTAGACGTCCGCCGCGAGGCCGCCCCCACGCCGCCGGAGGCCCCGCGGGCGGAGGCCCCGCCGCGGCCCGTGGAGGAGTGAATCGGTCGGGTGCGGGTCGTCGCGGCCGGGCGGTTTTCGGCCGGGTGCCACGGCCCCGGTTTCAAGCGGCAAGGAGACGCCATGTTCGGCAGCCTCGGGAATCTGGCCGGGATGATGAAGCAGGCCAAGGAGATGCAGGCCCGCATGAAGGAGATGCAGGACCAGCTCGCCGAAGCCCGGTTCGAGGGCGAGAGCGGCGGGGGCGCGGTGCGGGCCACGGTCACGGGCAAGCTGGAGCTGGTGGCCCTGAAGATCCAGCCCGAGGCCGTTTCCTCCGGCGACGTGGAGCTGCTGGAGGACCTGGTCAAGGCGGCGGTCACGGCCGCCCAGCGGCGGGCGCTGGAGGGGGTCAAGGCGGAGATGCGGAAGCTGACCGGCGGGCTGGACCTTCCCGGCCTGGACGGCCTGCTGGGCGGAGGCTGAGGGCGGGTCGTGGCCGAGTCGTTGCCCCCATCGCTGGCGCGTCTGATCGACGAGTTCGAGAAGCTGCCGGGGATCGGCCCGCGGAGCGCCGAGCG